>ENA-OSEO01001032-OSEO01001032.1-sediment-metagenome-genome-assembly--contig:-NODE-1032-length-57981-cov-9.109336_pt1 | contig 57981 bp, 44 predicted proteins | sample MGYA00237883_ERZ534232 | MGnify/ENA metagenome assembly ERZ534232
TAATTGGTATGTTCACTAAATATTTCACCTGATTTATAACCTTTTTGGTTATATTTTATAATATGAGCCAAAAAATAACTAACAGAAATGGTTATAATTTATAAACATTACAGTAAAAAATACCGGATTATTCAGCATCTGAAATACAGGAATTAATACTTTTTGTGCCAGTAATGCTATATATAATACGGAATAATTTATTCAACAATAATTTTTCATGGAAGGTGATATTATGAACATTTGTGAATATAGTAGGTTGTCTGTTCTATAATTATTTTTGTTATAAAAACAATATAATTATAACTAAATTGGTTAGTTTATATTGCTGTAAATCAAATAAATAACTTCCTGTTTTTCTTGGCATTTACAAAATTTTGTCATATATTTGTAGTGCAATCCACTCCATAAGTTATAAAATAAAATGGAGTGATCAGCTGCGGAAAGAACCTGATGAAAAGGGTAACAAGCAGCTTAGAAGTCGGATAGTAATCGCAGCCTTGAAATAACAGGTAAACATAGCGATGAGGTTTCTCCGATAGGTTGCAAAATGGAATTTTAGTGAAATCTGCGGGCCGGAGGATAACACATAAGTAATAAGTGTCCTGAATTAACAGGGATTGTCGCTTTCCGGCGTGGGTGTAAATAGAGGTTTCTATGACGTACAGCGCTGTATAAGCTTACTTCTAATAGCTCATTCAACAGCATGGGTGTCTTCCGAATGAAATTCGGCAAGGGGATTTTTTTGTCTCTGTTGTAAAGGAATCAGGGTGAATAGCCTATCGAAGAAGAAAGAATAATAAACGTAATTCCTATATCTGGAACTTATAATACAACCAGATATATTCTTCCGCGATAGATCATTCTCACCTTTTCTTGTTGCGCATTTCATAATTGAATCCTGGCATCATCTCAACATTCCTGATTTGTGCCTTTGATGAAAAAAGGAGAAGTTCGTTGCAATCCTATTTATCATTTTCCTCTTTGGAATATTAAATTTCCCTTCTTACCGATATGTGTTTCAAATTACAAGGCATATGAAGCAAAAATACGGGGATTGTTTTTTATTATATAGGCAGTATAACTGGTGGTGTCTCATTAATGTTTAAACATTGTCTATGGTATCATAGCCTAAGTATATGTGATAGGGTAACATGATTCCCATTGCTTCCAGATTTTTCCTATTTTGCATATGAAACCTTAATGAGTACAAGTTTTATGTTTCCTCTTTTGAGTCGCAATAATTGTATAATATAGAAATTTCCTCATCGGTGTATGTTGAATATTTCTCAAAAATTGCCTTGTAGTTTTTTTGATATAAGTCAAGAAAATCCAATGCCTGAGAAAATATAGTGTCCTTAAAATGAATCGGGTTCTTATAGTTCCACCAGTAGTGATCTCCTTCCTTGTTAAAGGTATGTTTCAGATAAAATGGTGCCCAGTGACCTATGTCTTCATATTCCAGCAGCCACTCAATTAGATCCGGCTCTGTAATTATATTATTAATCAATGAGTTCGCTGTTATGATTTCATCAATACTATTTGATAGATAGTCCCTTATCTCTTTTAATTCAGAATAAATCAATGAAAATGGAGTCCACTTCATGGCTGGGTTGAATGATTCATAGCTTCCAATTAATTCGTCTGTTACAAAGTGTTTATCAACCCAGTAAGTTAACTCATCAAAATTCATTAATCGTGGCGGAGAAGTGATTATTTCATCCCAGGCTGTTGTTGCTGCATTTACCTTCGCCCAGTATTCAGGAGTTTTATTAAACGAATGCCTATCGTCTAAATTAATATTAATATTAGTCCTAATGCCTATGTCTTCTATTTCTGTGTCGGTATGAAAGCTCTCGCAGGAAAAAATATTTATTATATCGTCCTTCTCGGTATCAAATACAAGATCAATATAGTTCCTGGAACGATTGCCGATAAGACGGTAACCTCTCTTATCACAATTATCATCTGTACACTTCCCTTCATAGATAAGGAGTTTAGTGTCTCTGGCATTTTTGTGACGTTTAAAGAGCCTTTCTATCTCGTTAAGGAATATCTCTTTTGATGTGTCTTCGTAGGAATAATCACCTTTCAAATGTTTACGAAGTGTTTCAATATCCATAGAGACGAAAGCGTTCAGAATCGTTTGTATGTAACTTCTCTTAGACATAATTCATATCAATAACCTTTCTGTTCTTTTTATTAATGAGGGAATTTAGACAAAATAATGGAAGGATAATAGTTGAAGGTGGAAAAATTACAAACAACAGTTTATTGTATTAACATAAATATAATGCTATATATAATATATAATGTGGTGATAGATTATATCTATATATGAAACAGGATGAGAAGGGGTGATGAGTATACACCTTTTTACTCATTCTTATAAATTTTTTTCATATTTAAAGCAATAATTTTATTAATTTGCAGAATTTGTAAGTCAGACTTATTGTTAATACCGGATTTAAGTAGAGTTTGGAATGATAAAAGACAATTTTCTTTTAATGTTAATGAAGATATCGAATTTTATTGAGAATGTTTCACATATGTTTCACCCAAAATAAAAAAGAGCTACAACAAATTTGCAACTCTCTCATTATCAGTGGAGCATATCGGAATCGAACCGATGACCTCTTGACTGCCAGTCAAACGCTCTAGCCGACTGAGCTAATGCCCCAATGAGGTTGCAAATATATAAAATTTTTAGCCTGTGACAGGTTCGGATTTATAAAAATTACAAATACAAATATCATCCATTCTCAAATATCCATTTCCTATCTTATTTTTTGTGATATTTTGGCAATAAATATCTGACAAAACTGTTTCATTCTGATTTATTCTCCTCCTCAAACTGATGCAGAAGCCTTGCGTATTTCCCGCCCTGTGCCAGCAATTTCTCATGTTTGCCACGTTCAATGATCTGTCCCTCTTCCAGAACGAGTATCATATCTGAATTTTTTATGGTACTTAACCTGTGGGCTACGGCGATAACTGTTTTCAGGGAAAAGATATTTACGATGGCCTGCTGAATATAGTGTTCTGTTACCGAATCGACAGAGCTGGTGGCTTCATCCAGTACTATTAATTCTCCACTGCCGCATATAGCCCGGGCAAAAGAGATAAGCTGGGCCTGCCCTTTCGACAGGTTGTCACCATTGTCCTGAATCTTAAATTGATATCTTCCCGGCAACTGATCAATAAAATGATCAGCAAAAACAAATGAGGTTGCTTTTTTAACGTCGCTCCGGGAGATTGATTCACGTCCCAGCGAAATGTTGAATTCCACAGTATCATTGAACATAAAAATATCCTGTTGCATTACAGATATTGATGCCCTGATTCTGTCAATAGGTATTGCAGAGAGTTCAATACCGTCAATTTTAATGGATCCCTCGTATCCGGTATATGCTTTTGTAAGTACCCTGATAATTGTCGATTTGCCCGAACCTGTCGTTCCGACCAGCGCCAGCCGGTCTCCTCTCCGCAGACTGAAGGAGACATTCCTCAAAACATATGGTGACTCCGCTGAATATCTGTATGAGACATTATCAAATTCAATTTGATTCACAGTAAGCGGATTAATCGTTCTGTTCTCAATATCTTTATCCCCGGTCTCTGTCTTTTGTTCAAACAGTTCGTCAATATGTTCAAGTGAGGAGAGTGCACGCTGTATGGTCGATATTTGCTGGGCAAACTGTTTGACAGGAATAAATAATCGTTCAAGAGTAGTAATAAAAACAATCAGCACTCCAATAGTAAAATCATAATCCCGGATCTGTACTGCTCCGAACCAAATAATCAGCGCAGTTGATACAGAAGTTATTCCCTCCACAATAGAATAGAGAAACGAGTCATATACATTTGAGTTATTTTGAGCATCGCAATACTGTTTATTATAGCCGTTATATTTTTCCCGGGCCTCATCCTCTGCGGAATATAGCTGAATGGTCTTCATCCCGTTCAAAGATTCCTGCAGATAAGCGGCCGATTTAGCCAGACTGGTACGTGAGCTGTTGAATGCTTTCCTTATTTTTCTGCGCAGATAACCTACAACCGGAATGATAAGAGGTAAAACCAGCAAAAGGACCAGTGTAAGCTGCCAGTTCAGATAGAAAAGGTATCCTATCAATGCCAGTGTCTTTATGCTGTCAGACAGCAAACCGAGTATACCTGCAGCAAATGATTCAGAGATAGCCTCCATATCGCTTGTCAGTCGCGAAAGTGTGACACCAACCGGCTTTTTGTCAAAGTAACTTAAAGGAAAACGTAAAGATTTACCAAATAGCTCTTTACGAAGATCAACAATTGCAAGATTCCCGGATTTTGAGAAGGAATAGCTGTAAAATCCGTCGAAAAGTATATTGATGAGCAGTACCAAAGATAAAAAGACCACCTGCAAAATTAATCCGTCAACATTGCCGGGCACAATATAATTATCTATAATATTTTCAACTAACCACAGGAAAACAATACCTGCCGTTGCGGTAACGGGTATGGAAGCGATACTCATAATAAGCCACCTCTTATGCGGTTTAAAATAACGTGCAAACCTGCGCAGGAGCTGCCAGTCCTTGCTGTCAAGTAACTTATTTAATAATCTTATCAAATATTTCAAGGTCATTTTGAATATCTCTACTTTTGCAATTTCAATATATCCCGGTAAAAATCTGACTTCTCCATCAGCTCTTTATGGCTTCCTTTTGCTGCTATCCTGCCGTCTTCCAAAACAATTGTAAGGTCAGCTTTTTCAAGCACACTGATCCGGCTGCTGATAACAATCACACTTTTTGCCGAACGGTTTTCGAATATTTGTTTAATCAGAAAACGCTCTGTCTCTGTGTCCACGGCAGAAAATACATCGTCAAGTATAAGCAGTTCGCACTGAGCATACAGAGCTCTCGCCAGACTGATCCTCTGTTTTTGTCCGCCCGATAACATTATGCCCTTCTCGCCAACCGGTGTCTTTTCCTTCATAGGCAGGCGGGACATCTCATCGGCAAAAGCGCTTTTATAAATTACATCTTCAAAATTGTCTCTGAAGTAAAATTTTTCTGATCCGAAGGTTATATTATTCTCTATGGTGTCGGAGAAGAGAAAAACCTCCTGGCTGACTGTCTTAACAACAGTCCGGATATCTTCTCCCCGAATTTTCGCAGCATCCTTATCACCATAAAAAACCTGCTGCTCTTCAGGTTTTAAATATCCGTTTAAACAGTTTATCAGAGTTGTTTTTCCTGACCCGACTTTCCCTGTGATGCCTATTATCTGACCTGGTTTTACAGAAAATGAAATATTCTTCAATACAGGTTTTTCTCCGTTGTGAAATTTGAAATTCAGGTTGCGAACATAGATCCCGTCACTAAAAAGCTTCTCCCTCTCATCCGGAGGCAGAGGTTTCATTTCATCATCTGTTCCTTTCCGGTTCATGATGGTTTGCAGACTGCTTATCCCTACAAATCCCTGCTGGAAAACGGTTAGCAGCCAGCCCAGCCCCATAACCGGATTACTTAAAAGTGCTGTATAGGCGATATATTCTGTCAGCTCCCCTATTGTGAATTCGCCGTTTACGACAAATATTCCACCCGTGAGAAGCACAACTATTTTCAACATCTGGCCCAGGTTGGCCAGAAGAGGAAGAATATAAGCTCTTACCCATGTTATCTTCATTGTTGTGTCAAATAATGCGATGTTCTCCTTTTGAACCTCATCTTCGGCATAGGAATAGATATTATAGCTCTTTATAACACTGTTTCCCGATAGAAAGGAAATGGTTTTTCCGGATAGTTTTTGAAGGGTGTCCATCCTGTAGTAAGTATTCTTCACCATCACTGCAATTCCGATTCGCACTATGATAAAGACAACTATTATGGGCAATACACAATATAAGGTAAGTGACGGGGACATCTCCCACATCTTCCATGGAGTCAGTGAAAGTGACAGTAAGACATTTCCAATCTGCAGAACTCCGAAGCCGGTAATCATCCGCACTCCGTTGATATCATTATTAACCCGCGAGATGATCGTCCCGGTGGGATTTTCATCATAGTAGTCCTTCCCGAATGTTGTGAGCTTTCTGAACATCTCTCCTTTGAGCTGCTTTTCGATCAGCCGGGCAGGGATGAAAATCAATATCCTTGAAAGCGTCCTGACAAGGATCAATCCGGTTGCCAGACCGGCAATCATCAGCACATTTTTATTAAATTCAGCATTATCTCCGGAGCTGACCTTCCCAATCAGGTCAATACTCTTCTGAATATATTCCGGAATGGTTACAGATACCCAAACGGTAAGGATCAGAAATATAATCCCTCCTGTGTACCACCACCGGTACTGATGCATATATTTTAATAAAAACTTAAGTTTTGACAACATTATCCTGTGTCCTTTTATATCCCTTTATCCGGAAGAATCCCCCGTTTCATCAGGGCAGTTTTGTATCTGCATTTTCTGCCAAAAGTAAACTAAATCTCCAATGTCCTTATTAATATCTCTTTCGTGCAACTGAAGAAGCTTTTCAGCCTGAGTAATTCCGCTCTCTGTAATCTCCCCAACGGGTGCGAGAAAACGATTCTCATTTTCAATACCCAAAGCTTTGGAACGTCTGGCAAGTCCATCCATTGCAATGCGATATATATATTTTGCAATCTTTCCGGCGTGCAAATTACCGCTGGCGGCATTCAATCCCTTTCGGGGGACAAGAGAGCGCAATTCCAGCATGGTCTCCACTTTCCATCCTGATATCAGGTCACTGGTTTCTTCAAGACTGTCATTATCATATAGTAATCCAACCCACAAAGCCGGTACAGCAGCAATATGCGATACACACCCCGCATCTGCTCCCCGCATTTCAATAAACTTCCGGAGCCGCAAATCCGGAAATACTGTAGAAATATGTGTCTCCCAATCGCCCATAATTGGTTTTATGCTGTGCATCCCTCTAAAGAAATCTCTGAATGTTAATGAATTTGCCGGCAAATAATTTCCATCGCGTAAAATGAAGTACATGGGTATATCCAGCAGATAGTCCACCCATCGTTCGAATCCGAAACCCTCATCAAAAATGAAAGGTAAAAAACCACAACGATCCGGATCGGTATCATCCCAGATATGTGCCCGGTAACTTAAATATCCGGTGAGTTTTGCATGAGAGAAAGGAGAATTGGCAAAGATTGCTGTAACAACAGGTTGCAATGCCTGTGCAATCCGCATCTTTTTAACCATATCCGCCTCGCTTCCATAGTCAAGGTTAACCTGAACAGATGCAGTGTTCGCCATCATTTCAAGTCCGAGCTTCCCTCTGCCCGGCATATATTTTCTCATTAATCCATAACGCTCTTTTGGCATCCATGGAACATCATCCAATTCTGATACAGGATCAACACCCAGAGGCAGAGTGAATAGATTTAGCTTCTGACAAATTGCTTCCACCTCCTGAAAATGTCTCTTCGTCTCTAAAAATGTCTCTTTTAAGGTCTTGAAATTATTGCCGGAAAGCTCAAACTGTCCGCCCGGTTCCAAAGTGATGGATGCCCCATCCTTTTTAAGAGCTATAATGTTTCCTTTTTCTGCCACCGGCTCCCAGCCATTGTCCTGCATAGATCGCAGGATAATCCGTATTCCGGATTCAGAATCGTAGCTTACCCTTTTGAAATCATCCACCCGGAATATAAATTTCTCATGTTCCGTGCCAATGCCCCATCTGTCAGGCGACTTGCACCCATCCTCAAAATATTCTATAAGCTGTGACTTACAATCTATATCTTTAATTCTCTCTGGTTCATGCATTCTGATTCCTATTTGATAATTCAGGATTAGAATTTATATTCTTACTTCGCACGCAGGATACTGTCAAGTAAATATCTCTCCACATGACGGTTTTTACCGATATACGGAAAATCGTGCATGGACAACATTGCGGGTGCATTAAGCTCAACAACTATATAATTATCAGGTGAAGGATCAACATCAATGTTTTTAATTATTATATCGACTCCGGCAATGTTAAGTCCGGCTGACCGAGCTGCCCTTACTGCCACATCTTTATTAAAACCCGGCATGTCATCTGTCACGTCAATACTATCACCTCCAGTACTTAAATTCGAATTTTTACGCAGATATAACTTTTCACCTTTTCTTAGAATTGTATCTAAACTTACTGCTGCACCTTTTAAATGCCTCATTACCTCTTCATCGATAACTATTTTTAACAACGGATGCCGGTAATCGGTTCCCCGGCCTACATTTTTTTTATCCACAAGTTGCCTTACGGTACTTTTCCCGTCTCCTGTAACATTGGCCGGCTCCCGGAAAGCAACCGCCCGCACTTCATCATCAACGACAAGGAATCTGTACTCTTTACCGGGAAAATGTTCTTCGACAATTACCTTATCTGCAAACTTAAAGGCTGTCTCAATTGCCCCGGTAAGTTCCTCCCTTGTCTGCAAATTTGTGCTTACAGCTATTCCGTGATCTGTATTCACCGGTTTTACCACAGCAGGCAAACGTACCTCATCAAGCTGTCCCGGAAGAAATGCGCGGGTAAGTAAAATACCATTGGCATGACTTATGCCTTTTCGCCTGAGAAACTGGCGGGTCATCCATTTATCATTCGATATCCAGTAGGCAATCAGACTGTTGGCATCAGAGATTGTACCTTCATGAATAATATATTCCTTATTATTATATATTACTGATATGAGATTGTTGTCGGCATCAATAATTTCAAATGGTAATTCCCGGCGCAGTATTTCAGAAATGATGATTTGAGTGGTCGCTTCAAAATTTTCATAACCCGGCAAGGGGGTAAAGCGAATACTCCCGTCAGCAATATTTTGATTATCAGGCGATAAAATCTTATTATCTGAATCAGGTCCCATAATGTAATTTTTAATATACAAATATACTTCAGTTAAAATATTAATAACCAAATAATTGATAATTACATTTTTAAAAGGCCTTTTTTTAACATTAAGACTTAGTATTTTTATATAAAAACCATCGCTCACATTAACAACTAAATAATATTATTCCATGCAATAAATGTTTTAACAAGGGAAATTAAAGATTTTTTCTCCCTGTCTGGAACAATTATGATTACAAAAAACTTTTTTTAGCATGTAATTTTTATTTCAAAATAAACCTTATTGGTAAAGTTTTTGTAGCATATTATATAGTGATAAATAAAAAAGCAGAAAATTTATAGCGGATAAAAGGCTAAAAACAGAAAATAGAAAAAATTTGATTTGCATGTGAGAATAATTTTTTATCTTTAGCCGGCAATTTCGGGTAAATTTTTTGAAATAAACTATAAAATAATAACGCTATGGAAGTCAAGAAATCACCAAAAGCAGACCTGGAGAACAAAAGGAATCTTCTCCTTACAATTGGACTTGTATTGTCGTTGGGGATTATACTTTTTGCTTTTGAGTGGAAAACTGCACCAAAAAAGACTGAATCATTAGGTCAGATTCAGACACAGGAAGTAGAAGAGGAGTTCATTCCTATCACTCGTGAACAGGAGGTAAAACCACCTGAACCGCCACCACCACCAAAGGTAGTCGAGGTACTTAACATCGTTGACGATGATGTTGAGATCGATGACGAATTGGAAATTGAAGATACAGAGGCAGATGATCAGACAATAATTGATGTTGCTCCTGTAGTTTCAACAGTACAGAAAGAGGAGGAGGAAGAAGAAGAGGCCAAAGTGTTCTTTATAGTTGAGGAGATGCCCGAATTCCCTGGTGGAGAAGCTGCACTTAGGGCATTTATTGCCAATGCTATTAAATACCCGGTTATTGCACAGGAAAATGGTATCCAGGGTAAAGTGTATGTGACATTTGTTGTTGACGCTGACGGAGGTATTTCAGATGCCCGTGTTGCCAGGGGGGTTGACCCGTCTCTTGATAAAGAAGCCCTTCGCGTTGTGAACATGCTTCCAAAGTGGAAGCCCGGAAAACAGCGTGGGAAACCGGTAAGAGTATCTTATACAGTACCAATTAATTTTGTATTACAGTAATACAAAGGAATAGATATTAAAGCTCCTGGTTCCCTGCGGAGCCAGGAGTTTTTTATGCACTAAAATGATTCTATGATAGAAACGACTCCTGAAACAGAAAAGGCTGTAGTTGTTGGACTTATATCCAAAAACCAGGATGAGAGGCAGGTAAAGGATTATCTCGATGAGTTGGAATTCCTTGCGGATACAGCAGGTGCTGTAGTGCTGAAAAAATTTACCCAAAAACTTGAGATTCCTGATGCGGCTACTTTTGTCGGTCCAGGGAAACTCGAAGAGATAGGAGATTATATAAAACTTTCTGAGGTTGATACTATCATCTTCGACGATGAACTGACTCCTACGCAACTTCGAAATATTGAACGCCGACTTGAGTGCAAAGTGCTCGACAGGACGAATCTCATTCTGGACATTTTTGCCCGCAGGGCTAAAACTGCTCATGCAAAAACACAGGTAGAACTTGCTCAATATCAGTATTTGTTACCCAGGCTTACCCGTATGTGGACTCACCTCGAGCGGCAAAGGGGAGGTATCGGGCTGCGCGGACCAGGTGAAACTCAGATAGAGACAGACCGCAGGATAATTCTTGATAAGATTGCCAGACTCAAAGAGCAACTAAAAAAAATTGATAAACAGAAGGCTACACAGAGAAAAAACAGGGGAAAACTGGTAAGGGTGGCTTTGGTCGGATATACAAATGCCGGGAAATCAACCCTGATGAACCGTATGTCCAAATCGGATGTATTTGCCGAAAATAAATTGTTTGCTACACTGGATACCACTGTCAGAAAAGTGGTAATTGTAAATCTTCCGTTTTTAATGGCCGATACTGTCGGATTTATACGCAAACTTCCGCACGATCTCGTAGAATCTTTTAAGTCAACACTCGATGAAGTCAGGGAAGCGGATATACTCCTGCATGTCGTTGATATCTCACATCCGGGATTTGAGGAACAGATAGAGATTGTCAACTCAACACTTAATGAAATTGATACAGGAGATAAGCCCTGTATCTATGTCTTCAATAAAATTGATATCTATAAGCATATTGAAAAGGAGGAAGATGATCTTACTCCTGTCTCTAAAGATAATTTCACCCTGAAAGATTGGGAAAATTCATGGATGGCAAAGAACAACCTGCCCGCTGTTTTTATCTCAGCCACTCAAAATGAAAATATAGAGGAACTTAAGAATATTCTATACAACGAGGTTAAAAAGATACATACGCAGCGTTTCCCTTACAACGACTTCCTTTATGATATGTCGTGGGAAGATAACGAAAATCAATCCTGATATCATCAGGCCGCTTCAATAATCCTTTTTTTATAATTTTATTACAAATAATATCTGAAATTCAGCAGGTTATATTTTCCCCCACTGGAACGAACATTAACTTTTTTTTAAACAAAATTTTATCTGTTAAATACTATCAGTTATTTGTTCCCCTGTATTCCTGTTTGAAATTTTTCATTGTTCAGACAAACTGTATACAGATCGGTGCGCCTGTCTTTTAAATTACGTACTGCTCCAAATGTGTGCAACTCCTTAAGTAAGTCGAGATCCACATCAGCAACCAGTATCATCTCGGTATTTGGTGTTGCTTCCGCTTTAATTCCAGTAGTGGGAAATGAAAAATCGCATGGTGTGAAGACCACCGACTGTGCGAACTGTATATCCATATTCTCCACTTTAGGCAAATTTCCTACCGACCCGGCAATAGCAACATAACATTCATTTACAATTGCTCTGGCCCTGGCACAGTATCTGACACGTGAATAACCATTCTGGGTATCGGTAAGGAACGGCACAAAAAGAATGTTCATGCCCTGCTGGGCCAGAATTCTCGATAATTCAGGAAATTCAATGTCATAGCAGATCAATACTCCTACCGGGCCGCAGTCGGTCTCAAAAACAGTAACTGTATCACCTCCCGATAATCCCCATGTTTTGATCTCATCGGGCGTGACATGCACCTTCTCATATGTTTCATAAGTACCGTTTCTCCGGCATAAATAGCCTGTATTATATAGCTTTTCATCTCTTACTACCGGAAAACTTCCCGTTACTATATTAATATTGTATGCAATGGCAAGATTTATAAAACGTTCCCTTATATCATCAGTATATTCAGCAAGTTTTCGAATAGCATCAGCATAACCCAGATGGTTATAATCGGCCATAAGCGGCGCATTGAAATATTCAGGGAAGAGGACAAAATCACTTTTGTAACTTGCAACCGCATCAATAAAATACTCAACCTGGGTAAAGAGTTCATCAATATTCTTATATAACCTCATCTGCCACTGAATCAATCCTAAACGGACAACCGACTTATATCCGCCGGCTTTGTCAGATGTTTTCTGATAATATATGTTGTCCCATTGTAAAAGAACTGCATACTCCTCCGACTCTTTATCACCCGGCATGTAACCCTTCAAAACTTTCTTTACATGAAAATCGTTTGACATCTGAAATGTCAGGATCGGATCATAAATCTCCTTATATTTAACCTTCTGAATATACTCTTTAGGAGTCAGAGTATCTGAATAGAGGTGATAGTTTGGAATCCGGCCCCCAAAAACTATAGCTTTAAGATTTAACTTCTCACAAAGCTCCTTTCTGGCATCATACAGACGGCGGCCAAGTCTGAGTCCCCGGTATTCGGGCCTGATAAAAACATCTATCCCGTAAAGAGTATTTCCCCGCGGATTGTGTGTATTAAAAGTATATCTGCCGGTAATCTCACTATAGGTATGGTCATCACCAAAAAGTTCATATTTTACAATTATGGATAAGGCAGAACCAACTACAACATCATCGACTACCACGGCCAACTGCCCTTCAGGGAAGATATTTATCAGCTTTTGTATATCGCTCTCTCTCCAGTGATCCTCCTGCCAGTTGGGATAGGCCTCAAGCATCGATCTCTTCAACTCACCGTAATCGTCAATATTCAAATACCTTAATTCGACTTTACCTATATTTTCCATTTTGCCCCTTATATTAATAAGTGAAAAAAAGAGGCCTTACCGGAGGCCTCTTATAATATATAATATACTAATTGATTACCCGACCTCTCCCTCTTTAATCAGCCACTCGGCAATCTGAACTGCATTGAGAGCAGCACCTTTCTTTATCTGGTCACCTACACACCAGAAAGTTATGCCTTTGGGATCGGTAATATCCTTACGTATTCTTCCTACATAAACATCGTCCTGACCGGCTGCAAATAGTGGCATGGGATATTCATTGTTGGCAGGATTATCAAGAAGTTTAATTCCCTCCGTCTTTTTAAATGCCTCTTTAACTGCATCAACAGAAACCGGTTCTTCCGTTTCAACCCAGATAGCCTCAGAGTGGGCACGGGCAACGGGAATTCTGACGCAGGTAGCGCTGACCTCGGCATCTGTGTGCATAATTTTTTTGGTTTCCCAGTTCATCTTCATCTCCTCCTTAGTGTAATCATTATCAAGGAAAACATCTATATGGGGAATAATATTCATTGCCAGTTGATACTGAAACTTACTTACCGATACCTCCTTACCGGCAGCTATATCTTTAACCTGCTGCTCCAGTTCTGCAATACCCCGGGCACCGGCACCACTGGCAGCCTGATAAGTAGCTACACGGACTCTCCTGATCTTTGAAATATCATTTATTGGTTTCAGGGCAACTACCATCTGTATGGTTGAACAATTGGGATTGGCAATAATATTCCCGGGTCTGTTCTTTGAATCTTCCGGATTGACCTCCGGTACAACCAGCGGCACGTCATCATCATAACGGAATGCACTGGAATTATCAATCATAATAGCTCCAAATTTAGTAATAGTGGAAGCAAACTTTTTAGATATGCCGGCTCCTGCCGAAGTTAATGCAATATCAATGCCTTTAAAATCATCATTTTCTTTTAACTCTTTAACGGTTAATGTCCTGCCTCTGAATTCGTATTGTTTGCCCGCACTTCTCTCTGATCCGAATAAAACCAATTCATCCAGAGGGAAGTTTCTCTCTTCAAGGACACGAAGAAACTCCTGTCCCACTGCTCCGCTTACTCCTACAATTGCTACATTCATCTGTTTAAAATTTTATGATTATTCCTTAATAAATTAAACTTTTTGCTTTTATAATTGCCGTAAAATTACTATTTTGTCAGCAATTGGAAACGAAATGTTACGTATTATTCTAAAAATCTTAACGTTTACGTTCCTGTTTTTTGTTAACCCGTCTGTCGCACAGGAAATCCGGAGAGAAAGTTTTTCTATTCCCGGAAAAGGATTATGGGGTAATGAAAACGGGAATATAGAGTCTGATTTCTCAGGGATAAAGACCTGGACTCCGGACACTTCAGGAATTCAACCAAGCAACAGGGAAGACTATGCCAAAACTGTTGCAACTGCGGGAGGAAGGTTCGAATGCCGGGATATTGACGGAAGAGAACCCTCACCCCCTGTAATTAAAGGTGACATTGTAATTAATGAAGTACTTTTCAATCCCTTCCCCGGAGGTGAAGATTTTGTTGAAATATATAACTGCTCACAAAAAGAGATCCATGCAGAAACCCTATACCTTGCAAACCGTGACAAAAATATGAAACTTAACAAAATATATCCGGTTACAGATCAACATTTTCCAATTCTCCCACATTCATACCTGGCCATAACAACAGATAAGGTCAGCCTGGATCAGTGGTATATTATTAAGCAGCCTGATTGTATAATCGAGAATGAAAAAATGCCTTCATATAATAATGATGAGGGCTTTGTGGTCCTTTTAAATGAGGATATGGAAGTGATCGACGAATTTCATTACAACGAAAATATGCACTCTCTCTTTCTTTACGATGAAGAAGGAGTGTCACTGGAAAGGTGCTCTTTCAGTGACCCTTCAAACGATCCGGATAACTGGCATTCTGCCTCTACAAGCTCATCTTACGGCACACCCGGATATGAAAATTCACAGATTGAAGGTGACAATGAGGGTGCCCCGGAAATAAGCTTTGAAACACGGGAATTTTCACCAAATAGTGACGGTTTTAATGATGAACTTCTCATAAGATATGACCTTGGGAAACCGGGATTTATGGCCAATATTAAAATTTTCGATGTTAAAGGAAGGTTTATCATGCATCTTATCAATAACGAAATTGTAAATACATCGGGAACTATCTCGTGGAATGGAGAGGATAAGACCGGCTCCCTTCAGTTGCCGGGTGCATATATTATTTTCATTGAATTTTATAATGCCAAAGGAGAGGTCTTTAAATTTAAGGATGCTGCAATACTAACCGGGCGTATCAATTGATTATTGATTAAAGGAATTGTACAAATTACGGGCAGGTTCACGATATTTTCCTTACATTTATGGTAATAATTCTCTTTCAATATTTTCGCTATGGAAAACGAAGTTTCAAAAATAAAGGCAGTTCATGCGAAAATGGCATCTCTGTGCAGCAGGTCGGAACAGTGCTCGCAGGATATTCGCAAAAAAATAATTGCATCAGGACTTGATAGTGATTCAGCAGATGAGATTATTAAAGAACTGGAGAAGGAAAATTTTATTGATGACAAAAGATATATTGCCTCCTATATTGACGAAAAAATCAGAATTAACAAATGGGGAAAGATCAAGATAAGATACTATCTTAAAATGAAAGGCATCGGCAATGAGCTGATAGAAAACGGTCTTAATGAAATTGACGAAGAGTGTTATCGTGATCTGCTTGTCAGAATTCTTAAAGAGAAAGCCCGGACAGTCAGGGGAAAAAACAGATATGAAAAGATGGGACAGGTCATAAGATTTGCCCAAAGCCGGGGCTTTGAACCTGAAATGATACACCGGTACCTGACTGATATCATCGAATAATCCGGCATTTAATAATCTGATTAGCCCGCCAGACAATAAAATTATTGGCAAACAGATGTTTTTATAAAATCCCCGAAAACTTATTAACTTTGCAAAACACAAAAAATCTGAATAAAATGGTTTTAAAAGAACAGGTTAAGGATTTGTTTGAGCGCCGGGATGCGCTGAGGAGGCATCTTTGACTACGATAATAAGTTACTGAGTTTAAAAGAAGAGGAATTAAAAACACAGGATCCCGGTTTCTGGTCAAATCCCGGTGAAGCCGAGATGCAGATGAAAAAAATCAAAACTATCAGGGACTGGACAGAAGGATTTGACCTTGTTAACTCGGTAGTAGAGGATTTTGGGGTTCTTTATGAATTTTTTGAGGCTGACGAAGCTGACGAAAAAGAAATTGATAAGGCATATCAGCATGCCCTGTATGAAGTAGAAAAGCTGGAAACAAAAAATATGCTGCGCAATGAGGAAGATAAACTGGGGGCCGTACTGAAGATCAACGCCGGTGCTGGCGGTACAGAGAGCAATGACTGGGCAGAGATGCTCTTCAGGATGTACTCACGCTGGTGTGAAAGCAAAGGGTACAAGATCAAAGTTGCAGATATGCAACCGGGAGATGAGACAGGCATCAAGAGCTGCATCATGGAGATTGAAAATGAATTTGCCTATGGATATCTCAAAAGTGAAAATGGTGTTCACAGGCTCGTACGATTGTCTCCGTTCAATGCCCAGAATAAACGAATGACTTCCTTCACTTCCGTTTATGTGGCACCTTTGGTAGACGATTCCATCAATATTGAGATAAATCCGGCCGATATTACATGGGAAACATTCCGGAGCAGTGGTGCCGGCGGACAAAATGTGAATAAAGTTGAAACAGGGGTAAGACTGCGGCATGCTCCGTCAGGTATTGTTATAGAGAACACTGAAAGCCGCTCACAAGCCGGTAATAAAGAGAATGCCCTGCGCCTCCTGAAGTCACAGTTATATGAGATAGAACTCCGGAAACGTCGTGATAAAGAGATGGAGATCGAATCGCAAAAAAAGAAAATTGAATGGGGTTCGCAAATCCGTTCATATGTGCTTCAGCCCTATAAAATGGTAAAGGATTTGCGGACTAACTACGAAACCGGCAACGTCAGTGCTGTATTGGATGGTGATCTTGACGGTCTTATCAAAGCCTATTTAATGGAATTCGGAGGCCGGTAGATTATTTAACACAGGTTCTCATTTAAAACGTTTGATATGTACTCAAATGAAAAATTCATCAACAGGGAGATAAGCTGGCTGTCATTTAACGAAAGAGTTCTGCAGGAAGCCGAAGATACTGAAACACCTCTTTTTGAGCGGATCAGGTTTATTGGAATTTTCTCAAATAACCTGGATGAATTTTTCAGGGTCAGGGTTGCGACCGTAAGGCGGATGGTAGACCTGGGGAAAGATGAAGAAAACCTCCTGGGAAATTTTACTCCTCAGGAGCTGCATGATAAAATTCAGGAGATTGTATATTATCAGCAAAAAAAAGTTCAGAATATTTTTCAGGATATTCTTAATGAATTAAGTCAGAACAATATTTTCATAATCAATGAAAAGGAGTTGACGCATTCCAGGGGAATTTTTGTAAAAAAATATTTTTATGAAAAAGTACTTCCCAACCTGGTTCCCATAATGCTGAGTAAAAAAAATAAATTCCCGTATCTCAGAGACCGGTCGGTATACCTTGCAGTTAAACTCTCAAAAAAAACTGATCCTGACGATATAGCATACTCACTGATAAGGATTCCATCACTTTCGGTTCCCAGATTTTTAGTGCTCCCTAAGGAGAAGAAAAAAACTTATGTGATGTTACTGGATGATGTGATCCGGTATTGCCTTGAAGATCTGTTTTTCTATTTTGATTATGATACTTATGAGGCTCATACAATCAAAATTACCCGTGATGCTGAACTGGATATCGATGATGATATCTCCAAGAGCTTCATAGAAAAAATGAGCATGAGTCTGAAAAAGAGGAAAAAAGGCAAGCCCGTACGTCTGATATATGACTCGGAAATACCTCAGGATCTTTTGGATTTTATTCTGAAAAAAATAAAGCTGGATACTGAAGAAAATACAATACCGGGAGGGAAATACCACAATCATAAAGATTTTATGAATTTCCCCGAAATAGGAAAAAAAAGACATTACTATACCAAACTGCCACCCTTCAGGAATAAATTTTTGCCTCCTCATACAAGTATCTTAAGAGTGCTCAGGGAACAAGATGTTATGCTTCATTACCCCTATCAATCATTTAACCATTTCCTCGACTTCCTCCGCGAAGCAGCGATAGACCCCCGTGTGACCGAGATAGGAATAACAATTTACAGGGTTGCCGAGAACTCTAAAGTAATAAATACTCTGCTAAATGCTGTAAGAAATGGCAAACAGGTAACAGTGATCATTGAATTACAGGCAAGATTTGATGAAGAGGCCAATATCTACTGGTCTAATAAGTTGCAGGAGGAAGGAGCCAATGTAATAAATGGCATACCCGGTATGAAAGTACACAGTAAACTGGCCTGGGTAAGAAGAGAAGAAGAGAACTCTTACCGGAACTATGCATATATTGGCACAGGCAATTTTCACGAAGGTACGGCCAGAGTTTATGCTGACGACGGTTTGCTTACCGCCGATAAGCGAATAGCCGAAGAGGTGGAAAAAGTTTTTGACTTTTTTAAGCATAATTACAAACACTTTAACTATAAACATTTGATAATTAGTCCGTTTTACATGCGTGACTTCTTTAACGATTGCATTGACAATGAGATAGCGCTTGCCGGTCAGGGTAAAAATGCCTGGATGACATTAAAAATGAACAGCCTCATCGATCCCGGCATGATGCGAAAAATATATAAAGCAGCCAGGGCAGGTGTTAAGATTAATCTCATTGTAAGGGGTATTATGGGACTGAAAATCGATAAAAAAATATTGCAGAACAATATAACAGCTATTAGTATAGTCGACAAATATCTGGAACATTCACGAATTTGTCTGTTCGGTAATAATGGGGATGAGAAGATGTTTATCTCCTCGGCCGACTGGATGCCACGGAACCTTAACAGAAGAATCGAAGTTGCATGCCCCGTTTATGACGAGAACATTAAGGCTGAACTTAAGGAGATGCTTTCAATCCAGTTGCGGGATAACACGAAAGCAAGGATTCTGGATCCTCTTTTACAGAACAACTACAATCATGTAAACAAGGAGGTCAGATACCGTGCACAGGAGGATTATTATAATTATATAAAAAGCAAACACCACATAGTAATGAAAATATATCATAATCCGCGGTGTTCAAAAAGCCGGGCAGGATTACAGTACCTGGAAGAGAAGGGTTTTGATCTTGAAGTTATTCACTATATGACAGACGGACTGACACCCGGAATCCTTGAGGAGGTAATAGCCAAAACAGGAAAAAGACCTTTCGCCTTTGTAAGGACTCACGAAAAATTATATCAGGAGAGATATAAAGATCAAGAGTTATCAGACAGAGAATGGCTGACTATTCTTGCAGAAAATCCGGTATTACTTAAACGTCCCATAGTGATAAACGGAAGTAAAGCAATACTGGCCAATCCGCCGGAAGCTGTTAATGACATCTTATAGAACAGGAATTGATCAATGAATATGATCTGATATGAATTCAGACCGGATCAGCTCCCTGAAAAGAGCAAATAATACTAATTGACATTTAACTCACTCTTAAGACTGTTAATTTCCGCAATCAGTCTGTTTTTTCTTTTCAAAGCTTCAGATAGCTCAAGCGCATCTTTAACAGCTTGTTTGTCATATGACTCAAGGATAATGTAATGATACCTGTTCCCCAGGAATACAGCTTTAAGATTCCTGTCAGTATTGTTTGCAATAAACTCAATTACCCCGTTATCTTTCCCGTTACGGTAAGTAACTTTCTCCCATTTCGCTTCCATAAAATCACTCCTGTGGTTATCAGGATCACCAATTGGGATAGAATCTGTTTTAGCGTCATCTCCCCTGTCGTATACCCTTAATCCGATATGATCCAGCCACTGTTCACCGTGATAATTACTGCTCAGATATACATCCCCCCTCTCATCGAGGTGCACTTTTATATAGGATCTGTCCCATGACCTCTCAAAATTCTGACGCTTGTGTATATACTGGGTATACCTGTCATATTGAGTCTTCTCTTTATCAAATGGTTTCTCCAACTCAGATATTAAGACCAATAAAGAATCCAGTTCAGTCTCTTTTCGGTGAAGCAGGTCAAACTCAATTTCGCTTGTGAGGTTTTTGGCGGCGTTTGCAGAGTATACTGCTTTTGGATACAAGGAATTAATACTGTCAAGGTGTAATAATGCTGAAGCAGTATCTCCTTTCTCAAGTAAAGTTCGTGCAAAATTCAGTTTCAACCGGGCCTTATCTTCATCGGATGGACCGCAAGCCGCAAGAAATAGTACTAATAAAAATATTGATAATTTAACTAATGACTTCATTCTTCCACTTTTCCTGCAAAATTACTAATTATTATTTGTAGGGCCCGACTCATTCATTAAGTTTTTTAATTCACCGGGATATTTCCTATTTTTATCCCAAAAATCAGCTATATCATGATCACATTGACCCAACTGGAGTATATAGTGGCTGTGGATACATACAGGCACTTTGGTAAAGCGGCAGAATCATGTTTCATTACCCAACCCACTCTTTCAATGCAAATTAAAAAGCTTGAAGAAGAGCTGGAAATAATTATTTTCGACAGGAGCAGGCAACCACTGATAGCCACAGATGTGGGACAGCGGCTTATAGATCAGGCGCGGGTTGTATTAAAAGAGGCTGAGGAGCTCTCCTGCATTGTTAAAGATCATAAGAACCAGGTTTCAGGTATGCTGAGGATTGGTATTATTCCAACACTTGCACCCTACCTGCTTCCCCTTTTTATCGGAAATTACAAAAAGAAATATCCTAATATATTTATTAAAGTTGTTGAACAAACTACTGGCAAGATAGTGGATCTTCTTCATAAAGACCTCATAGATGTAGGGATACTGGTCACTCCGCTTAAAGAAGAGAAAATTCTCGAAAAACCTCTTTTTTATGAAGAGATGCTTATTTATATAAATTCTGAAAATAAGCTTCACAACAAAAAGCATATTACCCTTCAGGATATCGCTGTCCCGGAAATATGGCTTCTGAGTGACGGGCACTGCTTCAGGGATCAGGTTGTCAATCTTTGCTCATTTTTAGGGACTGTGGACAGCCAGTTGCCTTTTCATTTCGAGGCGGGATCTCTTGAAACACTCATGAATATTGTTGACAGAGAAGGAGGGATAACCCTTATTCCGGAGCTTGCAAAAATTGGCATGTCAGAAAAAAGACTGTCAAATGTAAAGTCTTTCAGCAACATTAAACCACTTAGAGAGGTGAGCCTGGTATACTCACGGCATTTTGCAAAGCATAAACTGATAAACCTTCTTTACCGGGAGATTAAAGAAGATCTCCCGGAAGAACTTCAGAATGAGGAGAGGGGAACAGTAGTGGAATGGAAATAATTTTCACACTTTAAAAAAAATAGTTACATTTGCGCCCTGATTTTTGCGGACGTGGCGGAATTGGTAGACGCGCTAGACTTAGGATCTAGTGCCAAACGGCGTGGGGGTTCGAGTCCCTTCGTCCGCACTTAATCCTCCGGAAATCATTAATACATCAGATATTGCCGGAGGTTCATTTATTAAAAATTTCTGACAGAAGTAATTTTTTAGATTAAACGAACATGAATATTACCAGGGAAAATATCGATAGTGTCAATGCGGTAATTAAGATTTTGATTGAAAAACCGGATTATGAAAAAACCATTGAAGAGAAACTCAAAGAGTATCGTCAAAAATCTTCACTTCCGGGATTCAGGCCTGGCAAAGCACCGGCCGGATTAATTAAAAAGCGTTTTGGAAAGGCTATACTTCTGGAAGAAGTTAATACTATGCTTTCACAGAATCTGACAAGATATCTCATCGACGAAAAACTGCAGATTTTAGGTGAGCCTTTGGGCAACAAGGAATTACAAAAACAAATTGACTGGGATAAAGATGAAAATTTCGAATTTGTTTTCGATATTGCCTTATCTCCCGACATTGAAGTATCGCTCGACAAGAATGACAAAATTCCATACTATACCATCAAGGTAACTGATGAAATGATTGACGATCAGATGGATATGCTGACTTCTCAGATGGGTAAAAATGTTAATTCCGATGAAGTAAAAGATAACAGTCTGCTGAAGGGAAATTTCGTGGAGCTTGATAGTAATGATGAAGATGCAGAAGAGGGAATTCGTACAGAAAATGTGATTATGGCTGTTGATCTTATTAAAGATGAAGAGATCAAAAAGATGCTTCTTGGAAAAAAACAGGGGGAAACTGTAATTTTTGATCCTGTGAAAGCCTATGAAAACAGGCATGAAGTAAGTCACATGCTAAATATCAGTCATGAGAAAGCTGATGAACTTAACAGTAATTTTAAGTTCACCATAAATGAGATCATGGAATTTCAGAAAGCAGAATTAAACGAGGAACTTTACAAGAAGGTCTTCGGTGACGATACGGAGATAAAGAGTGAGGAAGATCTTAAAAATCAGATCAAAAAAGATATAGCTTCAAATTTGTCACATTCTTCTGACCAAAAGTTTGCCGTTGATGCCCGCGATGCCCTGATTGAAAAAATAAATCCGGAGCTGCCCGAACCATTTCTTAAAAGATGGCTTAAAGAGACGAATAACGAAGTGACTGATGAACAGATCGAAAATGATTTTGATAATTTCACAAAAGATCTGAAGTGGCAGTTGATAAAAAATTCCATAATAAAGGCAAATGAGTTGAAAGTTGAGGAGGATGAAATCTTTGAATTAGCCAAAGATGTCGCTTATGCCCAGTATACCAGATACGGAATTACCAATGTTCCTGAAGAACAACTTGAATCATTTGCAAAAATAATCGTTGAAAAGCCGGAAGAAAAGGAAAAACTATATAACAAACTGATAGAAGATAAAGTTATTGAAGTAGTTAAAGACAAAATAACTCTCGATTATAAAGAGGTGACAAGGGAAGAATTTAATGAGATGACCAAATAGATCCTGTCGCGGATAAGTTAAAATACTTTTTTGTAACTTTGTGATTCGAAAATTACGATATCACAAAGTTATTTTTTTTTATAAGCTTTTTGAACATGGAAAAATATGATGAATTTAAAAGATACGCCACAGGGCATTCAGGAATCAGCAGTCTGACTTTACACCGGTACAGCTCTGCATTTGGCAATTACATCTCTCCCACTATAATTGAAGAGAGACAGCTTAACGTTGCATCTATGGATGTTTTCTCCAGGTTAATGATGGACAGGATTATTTTTCTGGGTGTCCCGATTGATGATACAGTTGCCAATATAATTCAGGCACAGTTGTTATTCCTTGAATCTACGGATCCGGCAAAGGATATTCAGATCTATCTGAACACCCCCGGTGGTCATGTTCATGCAGGATTAGGCATATACGATACAATGCAGTATATCTCTGCAAATGTAGCAACTATCTGCACGGGTATGGCTGCCTCAATGGGCGCAGTGCTTCTTGCCGCAGGTGCCAAAGGCAAGCGTTCGGCACTTAAGCACTCAAGAATAATGATACACCAGCCCATGGGCGGTGCCACCGGACCTGCTTCCGATATTGAAATTACTGCAAGGGAAATACTCAAAATTAAAGCTGAACTTTATAACATTATTGCCCTGCATACCGGTAAAACCTACAAACAAATAGAGAAAGATTCAGATCGTGACTACTGGATGACATCGGAAGAAGCAATCAGCTATGGCATGATCGATGAAATATTACAAAGAGAAAAGAAAAAATAATGGCAAATAAAGACAAGTCAGACAGATGCTCTTTTTGTGGCCGTGAGAAGAAGGAGGTAAACCTTCTAATCGCCGGCATTGACGGACATATATGTGACAGATGTGCCGAGCAGGCTTATTTGATTATACAGGAAGAGCTGAAAAAAGAGAGCAGTTTCAATCTTGCTGACATAAAGCTGTTACGACCAAAACAGATTAAAGAGTTTCTCGACCAATATGTAATCGGACAGGAGGATGCAAAAAGAACTATATCTGTAGCAGTATATAATCATTATAAAAGGCTCACTCAGCCAATGGATAAAGATGACACTGAAATTGAGAAATCAAATATCCTTCTGGTTGGAGAGACAGGAACAGGTAAAACATTACTTGCCAGAACAATTGCTAAAATGTTGCATGTGCCTTTCACTATTGTTGATGCAACAGTACTGACCGAAGCGGGGTATGTTGGCGAAGACATTGAAAGTATTCTTAGCCGGTTACTGCAGGTTGCTGATTATAATGTGGAAGCTGCAGAGAGAGGAATAGTGTTTGTTGATGAGTTGGACAAAATAGCCCGTAAAAGCGACAATCCATCTATTACCCGTGATGTTTCAGGAGAAGGTGTGCAGCAGGGACTGCTTAAACTTCTGGAGGGATCAATAGTGAATGTTCCTCCTCAGGGAGGCCGTAAACACCCTGAACAAAAATTGATCCCCGTTGACACGAAAAATATTCTTTTTATATGCGGCGGAGCTTTCGACGGAATTGAAAGGAAAATCGCCAACAGGTTAAATACAAAGGTTATAGGCTACAGTGCCGCAAAAGAGGTAGATCGCATAGAAAGAGAAAATCTTCTTCAGTATGTTGCTCCTCAGGATCTTAAATCATTCGGACTTATACCTGAAATAATCGGGAGGCTTCCTGTTCTTGTGCATCTGGATCCTCTTGGTAAGGAGACTCTGAGAAGTATCCTTACAGATCCGAAAAATTCAGTTTTAAAGCAGTATAAAAAACTTTTCCAGTTAGATAATATCGAACTGGATTTTGAAGAAGAAGCGTTGCAGTATATTGTAGAACAGGCAATAGAATTTAAACTTGGGGCTCGCGGATTGCGTTCAATCTGTGAAAACATCATGAGCGATGCAATGTTTGAAACTCCTTCCCAAAAGATAGAAAAACTGACTATTACAAAAGAGTATGCTCAGAGCAAACTTGACAGGGCAAAGATAAAAAGACTAAAGGCCAGTTAAAAAGAGTTTTACTGAGTGAGACCGGATGACTCTTTTTGCAGTGATTGCAGGATAAATATTGTCAGCCCTCCCAAACGGGAATTTCCATAAAGAAGGTGGTGCCTTTACCGGTATCTGTTTCAAACCATATATGTCCCGAGAAATTTTCAACAATATTTTTCACTATTGCAAGTCCCAGGCCCATGCCGCTGCTCTTGGTCGTAAAGTTGGGTCTGAACAGCTTATCTCTCATATCTTCGGGAATACCCTCCCCGTTATCAGAGATTGAGACAATTGCATTATGGTCCTGGCGGGCAAGATTAATTACAATTTTACCATCCTTGTGATCAGGGATTGCCTGAATGGCATTTTTTAAAAGATTTATTATTGCCCTTGAGAACTGTTCCCGATCTACATTTACTTCAACATATTCAAGTCCGCCCGTGTAAAATTCAATATTAATTTGCTCTGTATCAAACAAATCAATAACTTTCTGAACCTGGGTGACAAGTTTAAATACCTGAGTTCTGGCAGTGGGTATCTTGGCAAAATTTGAAAACTCAGTGGCTATATCAGATAAATTATCGATCTGCTCAATAAGTGTATTAGTAATTCTTTCGAAGTATTCATTATACTCTTTACCCTTACCTTTTGTCCGCTGCAAATGCTGAATATTCAGTTTCATGGGTGTCAACGGATTCTTGATCTCATGTGCAATCTGTTTTGCCATCTCCCTCCAGGCGGATTCCCTTTCCGACCTGGCCAGTAACTCGGCACTGACCGACAATTCATCTACTTTTTTATTATACTCTTTAACTAAACTGCCAATCTCATCATTCCTCTTGTAATAAATTGGTTCGTTTCTCCTGCCCAACTGAATTTTGCGAAGATTCTCCTGAATCACAACCAGTGGCCGGGTTATCTGGTTGGAAATAAAAACAGCGACAATAACACTTGCCAGCATAAGCAGAACATACAGATTAATAAAGGCAACTATGATGGTGGAAAGTTCCTGACTGTATCTATCCTGCCTGACAAAGTAAGGTAAATTTATAACTCCAAGGTATTCTCCGGAATTATTGATGATAGGCCTGTATGCCGACAAATATGACATACGTCCGATCTGTTCAGGCTGAAAATAATTGATCTGGAAATTGTCAAAAATTTCATAGTATGCCCTGCTGTTCATTCGCGATGATATTAATCCCCTGTTATAAATCTCATTCCTCGAAGAGGAGATCAGGTTACCGTCTGTTCCATATATATTTACATCTGTTCTGAAAATATTGGACAGCTTAAGGAGCTCCCTGTCAAGCCAGTCAACAAGCGCATCTGTAAATTGATCAACCTCCTCCAGTCTGAGGTCTATCTCGGCTGCTATTGAAATCATCTTCTCATTCAAATCATTCTGATGTTTTTGCTTATATTCCCTGATATTATACCAGACGGTAGCCATAGCCACCACCAGTAATGAGAAAAATACAATAGTGATTATGGCCGCCTGAATTTTAAATTTAAGATCAAAGTTTATCGTTCGTTTGCGAACTGACTGATTGCCAATGATCAGTATAATTAATACTGATAACAGATAGAATACAAAAAGATAAGGGAAAGAGATAAGATAATCAACAAAAGTAAATAACTCACGGGATACTATCATATAATTATCTTCCCGTGTATGATATATAAGATGTTCCATCCCATCCCAGGAAACATACTCGAATTCGCGACCCGATGTAGGATAGGAGTGTGCATAATAATTATAGTTATAATCTCCATGCTTATCTGTTAGTTCTCCCCCATAATATTTTGCATAATCAAACTTTTTATAATTATCACTTTTTGCATTGGATTTATCAATAAGTAACTCGGGAAAACCAATACCTTCAAAAATAATATCAGAATTTAACTCAATAAAAATTGAAATCCCCCTCTCTTCCGATATATGTTTATAGTGCAGCCAGCCAGTATATGAAATACGTCCATTCATATTATCCATAAAATAAAAATCGGTTCCCTGTATCTTTGATCCCTGATTTTGGATCATATCTTCAAAAAATTCAATACAGGGAGCCATCTGGTTTTCTGCTTCGATAAGCAGGCTGTCGGCACCGGAACAAACAAAAAATCTTACGTCATACTGTCTGAAATAACTGTTGAAATAAGTTTCTTCAATATATTCAATTAATCCCTGGTCTTCAATAAGCAGCCTGGGTATAACCGAGTCTGTGCGGATATTGTTTTGTATCTCGGCCAGCAAAACTTCTGCTGCCGGATCCCTTTCCTGTACCAGATTGACAGCCATGAGTTTTTGCATCTCCCTCTCTTTCGAAGCTGTACTGTCATAAAAACCCCGCAAAGAGTATATTGAAGCAACAGTTACAAATATAATAAGATAGCTAAGAGTGAACTTCTGAAGGTAATTTTTACTGAACATGGATGCCAAAACAGCAGAAACCAGGAATAGCAAAAGTGCCTCATATGCTATACTTTTCACTGAGATATACTGAACGGCAGCCAAAAAGAGGGCAATACCCAAAACAAGGAAAGAGAATTCACCAAGTTTTAAATCACCTTTTGACTTCTCTGCCACTCTCACTGTAAAAAAAATAACTGCAAGAAGAATCAATCCAACTGAAAATATCGCCAGAACACTCGGCCCGGTTATCTCAATTATCCTGTTTAAGCTAAATGAAATAGTAGAGTTGAGAATCAGTTCCCTGATATAATAGTGCGCTAAAAGATAAAGACTTCCTGAAAAAATCAACAGAAGCGCGACTATAATCTTCCCATTCAGCAGAGAATCCTTCTTAAATTCTTCGATATCAAAGTCTTTAGCAAAATTAAATACCCAAAAAAGAAAAAACAGAGTAAGCAGGAAAAAATCTCCCAGGGAAGGCAGCCAACTGTTCAGGGCCACAACGGCAGGACTGAAAAAATCGAGATGAATAAAAACTTTGGGAACCTTAAATAGCAGATGAACCCAATAAACTATGAAGAGTGCTATCGCCAAAAACAGGATGCGAATGAGAAACGGAGAGTCAGATTCAATAAAAAATTGCCGAAAGCATAAAAGAAGAATGATAAGCCCAATAAAATATATTATCCCGGGAAAGTATAATTGTTTCTCCGTACAGAGATGAATTCCGACAGGTTCTACAGAAAAGAGATAATCTCCGTCTGCATCAAATATGGGGAATGTACCATCTTTCTCATCCTCCGCAATCTTATATTCGTCAGGAAGTTTGTACTCGCCAAAAAATACATTTTTCAGATAATTATTCTCATAGCTGTAGTTGTATTTAATTAAATGCAATCCATAAATACTGTAAATGCCAACTTTATGATTCTTAACTATATAGTAACCATTGGGGAATCTTATCAGGCCATTCTTGGTTGTAAGTTCCTCCTCATTGCTATAAAATGATACAGTACGGTCTGACCAGTAATGCAATTTCCCTTCCCTGTAAACCAGAATTCCGCATCCATTATCTTTCAGCCATGTAATATCGTCAGTCAGAAAAGAGTTAAAATCGGCATCAAAATCATCCTCGGTTATTTTTGCCGCAATATTATCAAGATAACTCTCTATACCCTGCTCATTTTCTATCAATGCTTTACGAAAATCATCAATCAGAAATGTCTCCGGATGTTTCCTTAGTAAATTATTTTCAATAATAGCACCTGCTATAAAAAAGCAAACTGCAATAATCAGATAATTATATTTATTGACTTTTCGAAACATTAATCATTATGATACGGATCGCCATTAATAATTGTAAATGCCCTGTATATTTGCTCAGTACACAAAAGTCGAGCCAATTGATGCGTAAAAGTCATTCGGGAGAGAGAAATTTTAGATAACGCTTTCTGACAAACGGCATCAGAAAAACCATATGGTCCTCCGACAACAAAAATTAACTCCTTAATTCCGCTTATCATCTTCTTTTCAATAAATTCCGCAAATTCCCTGGATGTATAATTAATACCGTTTTCATCAAAAAGATGTAACTCTCTACCCGGAATAGCTCTGGCAATAATTTTCTCACCTTCAAGCACTTTAACGTATTCAGGATCTAACTTGCCTGTCTTTTTTATGTCGGGGATCACATCAATTTTAAATGGGACATAATGGCCTATGCGTTTTGCAAATATTTCGATACCCTGCTTTAAATAAGATTCATCTGTTCTACCTATAACTAATAAAGTTACTCTCATTCTGCAAAATGAATTTTTATTTTATAAATTTACACTAAAAAAAGAGGATAAGAATGTTTTTGCATAGTTTTTGCTATGTAAATGGGAATGAAATGGTAAATTGATAAAAATATGTCATTACTTAAAAAAATAGTTTTAATGCTATATCTCTTTGCGGGTATGTTTTTTTTAAATATTTCTGCAAACGGACAAGCCCAGGATGATATTATACTCAGCTTAAAGGCAGGCAATGCAAAAATACTATCCGATTATTTCAATCAGAATATAGAACTGGTTGTTCCGGATAACGATAATGTTTACAGCAAAGCCCAGGCTCAACAAATTGTAAGTAATTTTTTCAATACCTATGCACCTGTTGGTTTTACAGTAATTCACAGCGGAGGAAAAGAGGGCGCAAGACATGTAATAGGAAAACTGACGACGAGGGAGGGTGAATTCAGGGTATACTATTTACTTAAACAGAAAGAAGGGAAAGATTTTATTCATCTGTTAAAGATAGAAAAACAAGAGTGACCCTATGAAGAAGGGTTTATATTACAGAGACCAGTATAAAAAATATGCAGATCAGATTATTGAATGGGCTGAAAAAATTTCATTACCATTCTTTGATGGTGTTCCTATTTATGATGTTGCTCTTTTCTTTTGGCGAAGTATTGTCAGGGGATCAATCACCACAAGGGCATCTGCAATAGCATTTTCGTTTTTTATAGCTTTTTTCCCGGCCATAATTTTTTTATTCACTCTTATACCATATATACCAATTGATAATTTTCAAAACGAACTATTCATGCTTGTAAAGGAAATACTCCCTGACAGCACCTTTGCTACTGTTGAGGACACTGTTTCTGATATTATAATGAGACCCCGGAGCGGACTGCTTTCCTTTGGTTTTTTCATGGCCCTGATATTTGCCACTAACGGACTTGCATCAATGATGAGTGCTTTTGATGCGACAATTCATAGTATCAACCGGAGATCATGGTTAAGTCAGAGGCTTGCTGCAATAATCTTACTTTTAATACTTGCCGTTTTATTGACGCTGGCAATTGCATTTATGGCAGGAGGGCAAATTGCAATAGACTATCTGAGGGAACATGACATTCTGCGCGACAGTTTTACAATATTCCTTTTAAATTTCGGAAAGTGGATAATCATTATATTCCTCTTTTTCTTTGCTTACTCATTCCTTTACTATATGGCGCCGGCCAAAAAGACCAAATGGCGGTTTATTTCTGCCGGAGGGACTCTTGCAACAATATTAAGTATAATTGCCTTAACAGGATTTACTTATTATATAAACAACTTCAGTCAGTATAATAAACTCTATGGTTCCATAGGAACACTTTTAATAATACTTTTTCTGATGTATATAATGTCTCTGATTCTTTTGGTAGGCTTTGAACTGAATGCCAGCATATATCAGGCCCGGTCAGAGAGGGACGACGAAATTAGTGTTTCATAGGCAAAAAATCTTACCTTCCCTGTTTGAAAAGGATCTCTTTTTCCTTTTTCGTAAGACTTTCATACCCTGATTTAGCAATTTTGTCAAGTATACGGTTTATCTCTTCCTGTTGAATATTCTTCTGGCGGTTATATTCATAATCATCCAGGGGAGTCTGTTTAAAGGTAATTTTCATCTTCTGCTCAGGTTTTATCCAGTTCCACATTTTGTCAGTGAATCTTACCAGTCCTGCCCCCCAATCTTTACCACGTCTTAACTGGGCTATATAAAACCACCCCCAGGCTGCACCTCCCAGATGGGCAAGATTACCTCCCGGATTGGATGCAGAAATGCCTATAATTGAAAGTATTACATAAAATGCGGCAATATATTTCAAAGGAAACCTGCCAATGAAAAACAGGTGTATCTCTCTCTGCGGATCATAAACTGCCACAGCCACCAAAATGGCAAAAACCGATGCAGATGCACCAAGCAAAATAGCATTAACCTGACTGAAAACAGGAAAAATATTGAAAGCCACAATATAAAATAAAGCTCCTGTAAGTCCGCCTGCCAAATAGACACCCAGAAGCTTATCCCCCTCAAAATGATAAAGAAAGAGTTTGCCGAACCAGTATAATCCTAAAATATTAAAAAGAAGGTGCAAAAAACCGGCATGAAGAAACATATAAGTCACAGGGGTCCAGAATCTTTTCAGGAGCATACCGGGGTCAGATGGCAAAGAGAGCCATGCAACCAGATCAGAGGATTGCCCGGCAAGGAAAAATAATACACCGACAATCTTTATCAGCAAAAAGACACCCAGATTGACATAAATTAACCGGGTTAAAACAGAACCATCTTTAAAAGTTTGTTTTATCTCTGTCCAGATATCCATTTAATAAAAGTGTTTTGTAGTCTTGTTCCAGTATTTTATTAAAAGATATCCAAATAGCATGCCACCGAGGTGGGCAAAATGAGCCACATTGCTTCCCGGTTGTGAAAATCCCAGATACAGTTCAATCAGGCCGTAACCTATCACAAAATATTTTGCCTTTATTGGTATAGGAGGGAATAAAAGCATAAGCTGGGTATTAGGGAACAAAACCCCGAAAGCCAGCAGAACACCAAAAACCGCCCCCGATGCACCTACTGTAGGAATATCCATTTTCAACTGAAGGATTCTTTCCATAAGGCTTAAACCCTCTGAAGCATATGCTGAATTTGAGGGATCATCATACCAGGTATTAATAAAATCCCTCACTTCAGAAGAAGCATTTGGTAATTTACTCTTAACGAACTGATCTAAGATTTCAGGAGAAGGTGTATTCCTGAAAGCTTCAAGTGTATTTTGAATTGAAGATATCTCAAGATAATTAACGAACATATGCAGAGCTATGGCACCAAGTCCGGTTACAAAGTAATAGATCAGGAATCGTTTTGAACCCCATACGCTTTCAAGTACACGCCCAAACATCCAAAGGGCAAACATATTAAAAAACAGATGAGCCAATCCTCCGTGCATAAACATGTGGGTAACTATCTGGTGCAATCTGAACTTTTCGGAACCGGGGTAATACATCCCGAGATATTCAACCAGATCAATGCCCATTCCCTGCAATACCCAGGTGGCAAGTAAAAGAAGTACATTTATTATTATCAGGTTCTTTACAACCGGTGGCATACTATTCATCACAGGACGATAATTCATAACAACAAATTTAAGGTTGGCATCATCAATTACCAAACCAATTAATAAATGCCTTAAAATTACGACATATTGTCATTTATTGAACATTTTTTCTATCTCCTCAATGGAAATAATCGTAAGAACTTTCTTTCCGTCAGGCGAATAGTTTGGAGTTGCACATGCAAAAAGATCATCAATCAGGTGAACCATTTCTTCCTGCTCCAGATCAGTTCCATAGTTTAATGATGAGCTGCCGGCAAGAGAAACAGCAACCTGTTCTTTAGCTTTATCTTTTGCATTAGCAGGTGAATTTTTATACTCTTCCAGTAATTTTTCAACCATTATTCCGGGTGAAGAGACATCAAGCACACCCGGGGTGCCGCTGATTACAAATGTATTTTTCCCGAATTCGCGAATATCAAAACCCAAAGCCAGAAGATCACTTAAAATATCTCTCAGTAACCCGGCATCAGCCGGATCCAGTTCAATAGTCTGGGGGAAAAGCTGCTGCTGACTTGCTATTGATTCAGACTTAAGTACCTCCATGAGTTTTTCATAAATTATCCTTTCATGAGCACGTTTTTGGTCGATGATCATCAGGCCCGACTTAACCGGAGTGAGGATATAACGTTGTTTTAGCTGCAGTACCTTCTTCCCGGAATATTGTCTTGTTTTAATCCGGCCTGCATCTTTATTATCATCAAAGTCAATTCCCATCTGCTTATCCGGCTGGTCGCCACCTTCCTGTCCGGCATATAAATTTTGCCAGTTTCTCACATCTTCTCTCTGAAAAAATCCGGAGCTTCTGTACCCGGATCCTTTACTCTGCTCAAAAGGATTATAATCAGGATCAATCTTTATTTCCGGGAAAGCTGCAGACTCGCCTTTTTTCCCGGGTACAGGTATATCTATCCTGCCGCTTTGATCGAAATCTATTGAAGGAACAACGTTATGCTTACCAAGCGATACCCTGACTCCAGCATGAATTATCTGCCATATTGCCTGATCATTTTCAAATTTGATCTCTGTTTTTGTCGGATGAACATTAATATCTATATCAGCAGGATCTATTTCCAGAAATAAGAAATAAGAAGGGAATGCATCAGACGGCAACAACTTTTCATAAGCCTGCATAACAGCTTTATGAAAATAGGGATGACGCATATATCTCCCGTTCACAAAGAAGAACTGCTCGCCCATTGTTTTTTTTGCATATTTGGGCTGTCCTGTGTATCCAAAAATATTCACTATGGGAGTCTTCTCCTCAACAGGAATAAGACTTTGATTTATATGCTTCCCCATAACATCAACAATTCTCCTCCTGGAATTAGTTCCCGCCAGTTCATAGAGAAGAGAATTGTTATGATATAAGGAAAAGCCAATCCCGGGATTCGGTATAGCAACCCGTTGTATCTCATTAATAATATGTCTTAACTCTGTTGTGTTACCTTTCAGAAACTTCCGCCGGGCAGGCACATTAAAAAAAAGATTCTTAACCGTTACCGATGTACCATTGGCTGATGAAGCCGGCTCCTGCCTGATAACTCTGGATCCTGAAATATGTATAAAAGTGCCCATCTCATCTTCTGCTCTTTTTGTACGTATCTCTACATCAGCAATTGCAGCTACAGAAGGGAGGGCCTCCCCCCTGAATCCGAGGGTACGTATGCAAAACAAATCGTTTGCCTCAACTATTTTAGAGGTTGCATGTCGCTCAAATGCCATTCTTGCATCTGTGGGAGACATCCCGCAGCCGTTGTCTACAATCTTAATCAGTGTCTTACCGGCATCTTTTATATGAATTATGATATCTGTTGCGCCGGCATCAAGAGCATTCTCAACCAGCTCCTTGACTACCGAAGCCGGTCGCTGGATTACTTCGCCGGCAGCTATTTGATTTGCTACCGAATCGGGTAATAATTGAATAATATCACTCACTAAAATGTAAAATCTGAATAAAAAAAGAAATACATAATCAGCGCAAGAATAATTATAAGAATGATCAGTCGTCTGTTAGATGCCCGCTGGGCATTTTCTGTTGTTTTGGAACCCCTGCCCTGGGCTACTCTGAACTGTCCCTTAATATTTGGACGATAAGGTCTGTTTTCATCTTTTTTTTCGCCAACTATACCTAACTCCTCCCTGATCCTGCGCTCCCGTTCTTCTCTTTCCTCCTTGTCGGGGTCATAAAACCTCGGAGTGATATTAAATTTTTTAGCACCCGGAAGATAAAAAAACCGTCCTATCATAATCTGTTCTTTTCTGCAAAGATACTGTTTATTCTGAAAAATGCATGAGGAAAGAAAATGGAAGTACTATTAAAACATATAGCTAATCCTCAGATTTAAAGATTGATTTTCCCATGGATACTTTATCAGTTTGGCATGGTAAAATCCAAGAGTAATTTTATTTTAATTAAATAAATTGAAATAATCAGTAAATCACTATATAACTAAAAAGTATTGCAGATTTTTAATAAAAGGATTTTAACTTAAAACCAGATATATAAATTCTTAAGTTTTACATGAGAAAGCTGATAATACCCTTCCTCAGAAATACTCAATTCTTGATTATTTTGCAAACTTTAACATTGCCCCGGGCAAGGTTAATTACGCGAATCATGTATATACCCGAAACATAATTGCTCATATCCAACTCTTCGATATCTGACTGCATCTGCCGGAGAGCTATCTTCCGGCCGGCAATATCAGTAAGTTCATAAGAAAAAATATCATTCCCTGACTGTATTATTTCAATCATAAGAATGTCGCTGGTCGGATTGGGATATACTTTTACCTCCAGTCCCGGAAAAATAAGTTCCTCTGTTCCTGTTACTACAAGCTTAGTCTGATGCATTCCCTGGGTCAGTATATTATTTGTGCCTTCAATGGTCTCAATAACAGTCTCTCCAAGAGTCCAGTCAATGATATAACTCCCTGCTGAACCAGAGTTTCCTGCACTTGCAATTACCTGCGGACTTACTGACGGCTGTTGTGCAAAGACAGCTGCGAATGCAAACAACAGTATAAAAAAAGGTATACCTGTTTTCATGATATGGTAATTATTAGTTATTAACCCAATCAAATAATAATTCAATAAAAGTTACGTATAATTTTTGAAGTATGATACAAATTTCCCTGAATAATTTATCTAAGTCATAAATCCATATCCGGAAATCCAGACTCACATAAATTTGAGCACTATGATTCCGGAATTTAAAAAGTGAGTTGAATTGATAAAGTTCTCAAATCTGGCTAAAATGCCTGAATATTTTTGTTATCAACAGACAAAATTACCGTTTAATAATTAAATCCTGCCGTTTAATAATTAACTCTTTTATTTTTCAATTTTTACCCTCAACTTTGAATGCAACAACATGACAGTCAAAAAAATTAATCATGGAAAGGGCAAACCAATTAAAAACAGAACAAAAAAGAATGGTTAATTTCATTTGTTATTACCCGGCTGAAATCGGTGTAAATTATATGATCCCTCTGAGAATAAAACATTTAAATCCAATAAAAACTGTATTTGTATTATTACTGTTCCTGACAATCCCTGTCATTAATTTATTTGCACAGGAACAAAAAATCACTTTGAAACTTGAGGAAGGTCATGAATATGTTTTTGAAAAAGTGGATAAAGATTATGCGATCCGTGAAGATGACAGTAAATTATTTTATTCTGTAAAGACAAGAGAGATCCGGCTTGTTGTAGAAAAATTTACACCAGGTGAAAATATTATTTTAACTCTCCGGCATATAAAAAATGTTCATGACGGAGTACAAGGTGGACAGATACTGAACAGGACAGATCACATTTTCCCCAACTTTAAGGAGGGTGAGACAGGCTATCACGATTCGGAAAATTTTATTGAGCCTCTGCTTTGCCGTTCAGAATTAAAATTTTCAATTGACCTTAATACTAATGAAATAGTTTTATTGAACCGTGATGAACTAATTGAACAATTCCATAAAAGATTAATCGAACAACAATACGATTTACAAATAGTTGAAGAGTATTTATCTGCTGTCAGAAAAAGAGAATTCCTGGTAGATGAAGATCTGATATCATTTTTAACCTGGTTTAATAACTCTGTCATCGGCAATGATTCAATGATAAAAAATAGTATGCTGGAAGGCAAACTAATAGTTAAGGATATAAGCAATAACTTTATCAATTTTGGCGATCAGGAATTTGATAAGATTATTCCCGGGAAAAGATTAAAAAAATTCCGGATAGACCTAGCAAACGGATTAATAACTAATTATTCATTTATAAAATTCGACTCTGTCAGAACAACTTTTGATTTTCTTTACCGGAATATTATCCGGGAAGCAGATGAATCAGGTTTCAGGTTAATGTACACAAAAAAAATTCCCGAAAACAGCCTGTTTATATCGGGCAAAATAGAAAATCCGCTTAGCAACAGGATAAAGATTAACATTCTGGACGACCCGTTTGATGTCATTATGAAAACAACAACAGTATTGTTGGATGAGAATGGCCGTTTCTCAAAAAGTATTGACTTTTCACATGAAGGTTTTGTGTATATTGAAAATGAAAATAATAATCAGCATAATCCTCCTGCAACCTGGGTTTTTTATTCCGAACCGGGCGACTCAGTCCATTTTGAGTCAACTGATTCTGAGTTACCCCGGGAAACAATTTTCTCGGGAACACGGACAGAGGAACAGGAGTTAATTCACGAAATCAGGAAGAAGATCAGACTGTATGAAGATGAGAGAAAAACAAGCTGGAGCAATGAAATCTTTGATGGTGATATAAGGTATAGCATCAGAATATCAGATGACATTAAAACGAGCGTAATAAAAAAAGTTGAAAAACTCCTGCAGGCTATTCAGGATGCAGAAAAAATCATTGCCGGATACCGGCAAAAAATACCTGAAAGATCATACAAATTCATTCTGAATGAAACAAGATCATATTTCTATAACGGGATATTTTATCATGCATTCTTAGCATTCCGGAGAGATTTTAATTCTACACCGGGCATTTCTGTTTCGGAAGTTGAAACTACAATGAAAATAATTGACAATTTTAATTTTCATGAGTCCTATAACGACTATGGATTACATTCCAGGAGATGCACATACTATTATTTCTGGTATCATTCAAACAAAACCAATAAAGTACAATACCGCTATTATTCAGGAAATACAGTCACAGTGAGCCGGGAACCGGAGATGGATCTGCATATTTTGCGGATGGTTCTTACCGGTCCGCCACTTTACCGGGAGATTGGTAAAAGAATGATTGAAATTCTGGAAAACAGGTCTTCATATTTTTCACCCCTGATGAGTGATGACTACCTCCGTAATTTTGCCTTAAATAACCTGTATCTGATGCTCAGAAGATGTAATGACCCGGAAATAGTTGCAGAAATCAATGAGATACTGGCACAACAGCAGAAACTTCAAAATGAAAATTATATTCCCAATATTGATTTTGTAGATATCGACAGTAACCGGGTTTCATTTAAAGATTTTCTGGGTGACAAGCCAACTGTCTTTTACTTTTCTTCTGACTGGCTAGGCTACCGGTATGAATATGATGAGGCAGGGAAATCAATACCGGAGGTAAATTTTGTTATGGTTGTGGAAGGGAACAATTTTAAACACTGGCAGAATTACACAAACAGGGCTGAACCTGTTATAACCCATCTTTTATATCCGGAAGGAGAAAAAACTTTGCGCGAAATATTTCAAAATCAGCAGGCACATATGGTGTTTAACAAGAAAGGAGAACTTGTTGGTTATGCAAAAAGTCCGAAAGAAGCAGCAAAGTTGGCACTGGATACTCTTAATCAGAAAAAAGAGCTCAATATTGCCCAATTAAAAACTATAATTGGAATACTTGGTTTATTACTTTTCCTGATATTCTTATTTTTGATTTTATGGAGATGGAGGGTGAGGAAGCGCTTTAGACAGGAAGAACAAAAACGGAGGTTACGTGAGCTGGAGCTCACAGCAATCCGTTCGCAGATGAATCCCCATTTTCTGTTTAACTGCCTTAACTCAGTGCAAAACCTGGTACAGAAAAATATGACCCGGGAGGCTCATCTTTACCTGGCCGATTTCGCAGGTTTGATAAGAAAAGTATTACAAAATTCCGAAAAAGAGGAAGTGCCACTGGCAGAAGAGATTGAAATGGTAAAACAGTATCTTAACCTTGAACAGTTGCGTTTCGGTTTCGATTATAATATTTCTGTGGGAAAAGATATCGATACAAATAATACTATGGTCCCGTCGATGCTTTTACAGCCATTTGCCGAAAATGCTGTTATCCACGGACTGCAGACCAAGACAGGTAGCAGGGAACTGAAGATAGAGGTGGTCAGGGCAATAGCTGTCCCCGGAGATAAGCACTATACCGTGAAAGGCAGTTTAGCAAATAAAGAGAGCAATACAGACAAACCAGGTCAGGATATATTGACTGACACAGATGATAAGGACAGATCCGAAACGGCCTCAACTGTAATACACCGAAACAAAAATGAAATTCAGGGGATACTGATCTCCATTGAAGACAACGGAATTGGCCGGGAAGCTGCAAAAAATCTCGGTGGAGCTAAAAACGGTAAAGGGTCAAAGCTGCTGAAAGAGCGTCTTGAGATACTCTCACAAAAACAGAAAGAGAAATATCATCTGAAAATCATCGATCTAAAGGGAAACGGAGCTACCGGCACCAGGGTGGAGATTTTCATTCCGGAGGAGAACTAAATGTCAGGATCCTATTAAATGTTTAACTTTTCTCCATTTTGTATAATCTGATTCACGAATGGAGACCCGGAGTCAAACTTGTTCGGAACTATTAATCCAATATTCTGTCAATAAATTTTTATCAAATTTTTCTGACATAATCTTAATCATTTCTATTATACAAATATAAGGTTTTGCGGCAGATATAGTACAATACTGATTTCATATTCATCAGATTCACAGAATGCCTTGGAGTGTAATTTGTTTATGACAGAAAATATCAGTATACTTTTTACTTACAAACTCCTGTTTATAGCCACAAAAATATTAATTTATTTAGTTAAATTATTTGGTTAAATATTTTAGTTAAACCATTTGGTTAATTCATTTTTAAATTTTATTTTTGACCAGTTGGTTAAATCAATCGGTTAAAATATAACCGGGGGATATGTAAAAAAGGAGAGAATTAAAAAGATTGATAATTAATTCAATTGATAATGAGTGAAATAAAAAAAGATAACACTGAAGAAAAGATTCTGATTGCAGCTCAATCGGTATTCACCCGAAAAGGGATGGATGGTTCGCGGATGCAGGAAATTGCAGACGAAGCAGCCATCAACAAAGCACTGTTACATTACTATTTCCGGACCAAGCAAAAACTGTTCGATGCTATTTTCAATAAGGTTTTCAGGCAGATTTCCCCTAACCTGAATACAATCATTCAATCAGAACTTTCTATTGAAGAAAAACTTGAAATTTTCATTGAGAACTATATAGATCTTCTGCTGAAAAATCCATTTTTGCCATCTTTTATCCTCAGGGAAATTAATCGTGATCCCGAATTTCTTGCATCTGTTATTAAAAGTACAGGTGTGAATCCAAAAGAAATTTTTTCCATGCTCGAAAAAGAGATGGAAACAGGAAAGATAAAAAATATGGATCCTAAAGAGATGTTGATCAATATACTTGCCTTATGTATATTCCCTGTAGCTGCCAGACCGCTTATGCAAATTATGTTTTTCGATAATACTAAAAAATCCTATGACGATTTCCTGCTTCAGAGGAAAAAAACTGTCACGCAATTTATTTTTGATTCAGTATTAACTAAAAATAATCTGAACAAGCTATGAAATTAATTCACTATTCAAATAATTCTATTATTAATTAATTTAATTTCAATTAATTACGTAATTATAAAAATGAAACGAATTTTTCTGCTTCTGTTTTTCCCTGTTCAACTGGTATTCGGTCAACAAATGTTTACGCTTGACGACTGTTACAAATTGGCACGGGAAAATTATCCGAACCTTCAACATGCTGAAATATTGGAAAAAATCACCGGTCTTAAAAAAGAGAACAACAGTACCCGCTTTCTGCCCGTGGTTTTACTAAACGGACAGGCAACTTACCAGTCGGATGTGACAAAAGTCGATATCGCACTACCCAACATTTCTATACCATCCGTCTCCAATGACCAGTATAAAGCTTATGCTGAAATAAGGCAAACTATATGGGACGGAGGGTTGACATCTGCCAATGCCCAACTGGAAGATGCTTTACTGAAAAGCCATCTGAGTGAGCTGGAGGTAGAATTGTATAAACTTAACGAGCAGGTGGCACAAGCTTTCTTCACTGCACTGGTGGTTGAAAAGCAAACCGATGTTATTAATGCCCAGAAAAAGACTCTTACAGAAAAACTGACATCTGTGGAGTCAGCTATTCGAAACGGCATGGCAGAAAAATCCACTGCACTTGAGATCAAAGCTGAAATACTGAACCTTGATCAGCAGAAAATTCAACTCGGAGCGGCAAAAAATACAGCGGCTAAAATGCTGTCTGTTTTAGCCGGACAAAACATCCGTCAGGATGCTGAATTGATATTCAATGAAAAACCGGTACAGTCAGGTGAAATTCTTTCACGGCCCGAACAGTTGCTTTTTTCTAACCAAATGGCACAACTGGAAACTCAGATGACATTACTGGATAAATCCCGCAATCCGAAACTATTCGGCTTTGGTCAGCTGGGGTACGGCAAACCAGGATTGAATATGCTCAATAATGAGTTCGACACCTACTACCTTGTGGGGATTGGATTATCGTGGAGCGTTTTTGACTGGAATAATACCTGCCGGCAAAAGGAGGTACTCAACTTACAGAAGGAGATGATTCATACCCGGGAAGAAACATTTCTGCAAAACATTCAGCTTTTGCTGGTACAGCAAAAAGAACAAATCAGCAAACTGGAAACCATTCTGCAAACTGACCGGCAAATGGTTGATCTTCGGGAAGAAATAACAAAATCAGCGGCATCAAAGCTTGAAAACGAAATACTTACAACTTCTGACTACATTCGTGAATTGCAGGCTGAAACTGTATCAAAACTAAATCATGAACTGCATATGATTCAGTTAAATGAAGCTAAGGAGAAGTACAATTTAATTTTAGGGAAAAGTATAGAGGCGCAGGTACAGTAAATTATTAAATTTTAAACACATGAAACACATAATAAATACAGTAATACTGGCAATTGTATTTTTTGGATGCACAAACAACAGCAACCAGTCAGATGCATTTGGAAATTTCGAAGCTGAAACTATTATTGTCTCTTCCGAATCCTCAGGGAAAATCCTTCAGATGAATATAGAAAAAGGACAAAAAATCGGGGCCGGCTCAGTAACAGCAATTATCGATACAGTCCAGCTCGACCTGAAATTAAAACAGATCCAAGCACAAAAAGAAGCTGTTGCCGCCCGGAGAAAAACCATTAGTTCTCAGGTTGCAGTTTTTGAAGAACAGAAAAAAAACCTGCAAATAAATGAAAAAAGGATCTCAAAAATGCTGACCGAAGGTGCAGCCACACAAAAACAACTGGATGACATTACCGGACAAATAGGTGTCATCGACCGGCAGATAGAAAGTACGCAGACGCAGTATGTATCGATTAACAAAGAGCTTGAAGTGCTTGAATCCCAAAAGGAAATTACCGAAGACCTGATAAAACGGTGTACTATAAAATCACCGTCAGGCGGAACAATCCTGGAAACTTATGCAGAAGAGGGAGAACTGGCAACACCCGGAAAACCGCTTTTAAAAATGGCCGGACTCGATGAGCTTACGCTGAAGGTCTATGTGAGCGGGGCACAGCTTCCCCATATTAAGATCGGCCAGACAGTAGAAGTAGAAGTTGATAAAAATGAAAATGAGAACCAATCGTTTACCGGGAATATCACCTGGATCTCGCCGGAGGCTGAGTTCACACCCAAGATCATTCAGACCAAAGAAGAACGGGTGAAACTGGTTTATGCCGTAAAGGTAGCAGTAAAAAATGACGGTACTCTGAAGATCGGGATGCCGGGGGAGGTTAGTTGGAAGTGAGCATCGACTGAATACTGAAAAAGAAGTGATAGTAATTAAACACATATCAAAATTTTATGATAAAAATCCCGCGCTGAAAGATATTTTCCTGAGAATAAACAAAGGCGAACTGTTTGGTTTAATTGGTCCCGACGGAGCAGGAAAAACCACACTCATGCGGATTTTGATGACCCTCATCCTGCCGGACTCAGGTGAGGCAACAATGGATGGACTGGATGTGGTTTCCGACTTCAAAAAAATCCGTCTGATAGTGGGCTATATGCCCGGACGTTTTTCATTGTACCAGGATCTGAGCGTTGAAGAAAACCTTAACTTTTTTGCCACAGTTTTTGGTACCACAGTTGAAGAAAATTATGATCTGATTCATGACATATATCACCAGATTGAACCATTCAAAAAACGCAGGGCAGGCAAACTATCCGGAGGGATGAAACAAAAGCTGGCACTCTCGTGTGCCCTGATTCACAGTCCGAAAATACTGGTACTCGATGAACCTACAACAGGAGTAGATGCGGTTTCCCGCAAAGAATTCTGGGAAATGCTTAAAAAGCTTCAAAAAAACGGTATCACTATTCTCGTTTCCACACCATATATGGATGAGGCTACACTTTGTGATCGTGTAGCGCTTATTCAAAAAGGACATATTCTGGATGTGGACTCACCAAAAGGGATTACCGGTAAATTTTCACGTAAGATTATTCAGGTACGTTCAGATGAAACCTACAGGCTTATTAACGATTTGCGATTATACGATAAGGCAGAATCAGCATATGCATTTGGACAGTTCGTTCATTTTACCGGTTTACGTGATGAAGTGGAGCCCTCAGATCTGGAATTATATCTCAAAAATCTTAACCATAAAAATATAGTGACAGAAGATATTGAGCCGGGGATTGAGGATGTTTTTATGAGTATGCAGAGGCAGTGAGAAGTCGCAGTGGGCAGTTTACAGTGAGCAGTCTGCAGTTTACAGTTTTCAGTCGCAGTAAGCAGTATTCAGTCGCAGTAAGCAGTAGAAAGTGAAAAGTAGAAAGTGGGGTTATTATTATGAATCTAAAGGGTTATTAGAGTAACAACAAGCATTTACAATTTGCAATTCAAATTTATTATAGTAACAAAATACTTACAAAAGAAGATCAATATTACTTACAAAATAAATAAATGGAAAAAATCATAACCGTACAGAACCTTGTTAAAAAATTCGGATCCTTCACGGCAAACGACAATCTGACGTTCGATGTTTACCGGGGGGAAATTTTCGGGTTCCTGGGAGCAAACGGTGCCGGTAAAACTACGGCTCTGCGCATTTTGTGCGGTCTCTCCTCTCCGACTTCAGGCGAGGTAAAAGTAGCCGGTTTTGATATATACAGTGAAACGGAAAAGATAAAAAAGAACATCGGCTATATGAGTCAGAAATTTTCATTGTACGAAGATTTAACAGTGTCAGAAAACATACAACTATATGCTGGTATTTACGGTATTTCACCTAAAAAAAGGAAACAAAAAGAAACAGAACTGCTTACCAACCTGGAAATGACCGACGCCCGGAATAAGCTGATTGCCGGTCTTCCGCTGGGCTGGAAACAAAAACTGGCTTTTTCGGTAGCTGTTTTTCACGAACCTAAAATTGTTTTTCTCGACGAACCTACAGGAGGTGTTGATCCAATCACCCGCCGAAGGTTCTGGGACTTGATATATGAAGCGGCAAATAGCGGGATCACGGTGTTTGTGACCACTCACTATATGGACGAAGCCGAATATTGTGACCGGGTTTCTATTATGGATGCCGGTAAAATTGAAGCCCTTGACACCCCGGCAAAACTGAAAGAAAAATACAATGCTGATAATATGGATGAAGTATTTATTATAATAGCAAGATGAAAAAAATTAGAAGTGCAAGATTAAACGTCAAACTTTTAACGTGTAGCTTGTAGCTTACAAGCTAAACACAAATCACAAAAAAAATGCAACAACTGAAATCATTCATAATCAAAGAATTCTATCATATTTTCCGTGATCCGAGAACGATGCTGATCCTGTTTGGCATACCGGTTGCCCAGTTACTTATTTTCGGAACGGTAATAAAAAGCGAGATCAGGAATGTACATATTGCAATTTACGACCAGTCGAAGGATGAAACCACCCTCAGGATAACCAACAAAATTTTGTCTTCGGGTTATTTTATCCTTGATGAAAACCTCAACAGCACTTCAAAAATTGAGAGTATTTTCAAAAAAGGAAAAGTGAAAGAGGTGGTGGTTTTTGAAATCAATTTCGGCGAGAAACTCATACGTGAAGGCAGAGCTGCAGTGCATCTCATTGCTGACGCTTCCGATCCTAATATGGCGAGGCTTGTCACATTATACACAACGGGAATTATCAACGATTATATTCGCAAATTACACCCCAACCTGCAGATGCCAATGCAGGCAGAGCCTGAAGTACGGATGTACTTCAACGAAGAGATGAAAAGCGCTTACATGTTCGTTCCCGGGACCATGGCCCTTATTTTAATGCTAATCTCGGCTATGATGACCTCAATTTCAATCACCCGTGAAAAAGAGTTTGGCACCATGGAGATATTACTGGTTTCACCCTTGCGGCCATCTCAGATCATAATCGGAAAAGTATTGCCATATCTGATACTTTCCATCATCAACGCCTTTGTAATTTTTCTCATCGGCCGTTTTGTTTTTGACGTTCCGGTAACAGGTAGTTTCATTCTGCTGATGCTGGAAACCATTTTGTTCATACTGATGGCACTCTGCCTGGGAATCCTGATTTCCACAGCAGCGAAAAGTCAGATGGTGGCGATGTTTATTTCGATGATCGGACTGATGTTGCCCACCATTATTTTATCGGGCTTCATTTTCCCTATTGAAAATATGCCCGAAATATTGCAATGGGCCAGTCATATTATGCCGGCCCGATGGTTCATCACCATCATCCGTAGTATAATGCTGAAAGGGACCGGTTTGCTTTTTGTCTGGAAAGAGACATTGATACTGGTCGGAATGACACTGTTTTTTATAGCATTAAGTGTTAAGAAATTTAAAATAAGATTAGAATAGCTAATCCACAATGCAAACAATTCTCTACATAATACAAAAAGAGTTCCGGCAAATCTTCCGGAACCGGACTATGCTCCCCATGATTTTCGGAGTACCTCTGATACAGATGCTTGTCCTGGTTTTTGCTGCCACTTTCGAAATGAAACAGATCGACATGGTGGTAGTCGACAAAGACCTGTCATCTGCATCGCGCGAACTAATAGCAAAATTTGACGGTATTCCTTTTTATCATGTAACTCAGGGTGTTCAGGATGAAAAACAAGGGGATGAACTTTTACTGAACAGCAACGCTGATGTAGTAATGGTCATTCCGGCCAATTTTGAACGTAATCTCGTACGTGATGATAAAGGGCAGTTGCAACTGTTAATCAATGCAATTGACGGAAATTCAGCACAGTTAATATATGCTTATTCATCCCGTATCATTTCCTCTTTCAATAAGAATCTGATTGCCGAATGGAAGGGAATTCCAGAATTTACGCCTCCATCAGAGGTAATAATTGCGGAAAGCTACTGGTATAACGGTGAACTTGATTACAAATGGTATATGGCACCGGGTATTCTGGCCATTCTGGTGACTATCATCGGAATGTTTATGTCGGGAATGAACCTGGTGCGTGAAAAAGAGATGGGTACCATCGAGCAACTCAATGTCACCCCGGTGAAAAAATATCAGTTTATTATCGGTAAACTGGTACCTTTCTGGATAATTGCACTGTTCGACCTCGCCTTCGGATTGTTTATCGCATGGCTGGTTTTTGACTTGCCCATAGTAGGAAGCCTATGGCTGTTATTCGGGATGGCAGGAGTATACCTCATTGGTGTATTAGGACTGGGACTGTTCATCTCTACCATAACCGACACCCAACAACAGTTGATGTTTGTAAGTTTCTTCTTCATGATGATCTTTATTCTGATGGGTGGAATATTCACCCCTGTTGAAAGCATGCCGCAGTGGGCACAGGCAGCTGACCGCATCAATCCAATATTCTATTTTATGAAAATCCTGCGTATGATCATCCTGAAAGGATCCGGATTTTTTGATCTGCTGGAAGAATTTCTATCCCTTTCGTTCCTGGGGATAATCTTTTTAAGTCTGGCAATATGGAGATACAGAAAAACCACATAGAAATTTTCAAATTAGAGCCGGCTCATAAATACGTATTCTGAAATCCGGACTATAAGAAAATATCACTAAAGTAATTGCTTTAGATATAATCGCAGCTATAGAAGGATTGGAGAAGCTGAGAAGCTGCCAGGTAAAGATAAACATTAGACATTCAGCATTTTAGTCTATTCCTCCCTGACAACCCGGTTCCCGGGAATGTGAAACGATATATTTATTATTAACTTATCCCGGTTTCTTACCGTTTAATAAATAAATCCTACCGTTTAATAATTAACTATTTTATTTTTCAATTTTTACCCTGACATTTGAATACAATTATTTAACAGGATGGTAGCAGACAAAAAAAATTGATCATGAAAAGGGCATACCAATTAAAAACAGAGCACAAAAGAATGGTTAAATGCATTCCTTTTTGCCCGACTGAAATCGGTATAAACTATATGATCCCTTTTAGAATAATACATTTTAACCAGATAAAAACAGCTATTGCGATATTACTGTTTCTGACTATCCCTGTCATTAAATTGTTTGCACAGGAACAGAAAATCACTTTGAAACTTGAGGAAGGGCACGAATATATTTTTGAGACCAAAAGACTTGTATATCAAATGAAGCTTGATGGTTCAAAAGGCCCCGCGCATATTTATAAAAAAGTACTGCGTGTGATAGTGGAAAAATCTTTCCCGGATGATTCATTGATCGTTAGTGTCAATTATCTGGAAAACTATGATGAACATCCTACTGTAGCTACTAAAATTGACCGGACTGATTATAAATATCCGAATTTTATTGAGGGATACTCGCTTAATGAAATTGGAGATCCTTTTGAAGGCTTTTTATCACTTTCAAATATTACATTCCTTATTGATCTTCAAAAACGAAAAATAGAGATTTATAACAAGGAAGAACTTCTTGAAAAGTTTAACCAGCGGTTAACCGAATTGGGATTGGACAGACAAATAGTTGAAAAGGAATCCAAACTATTTGAAAAAGATGTATTATCTGATAATGGTTATTTTAATCCGGCAAGTTATATTGAATTCTTACTCTTCTGTCATAATGCGAAAATAACCCCCGAAAATAAACTAATAAATTCTCTTCCGGATGAAAAACTTGTTGTAAGAGAAAAGAGAGGAGGCATCTCCAATTTTAGTGATGACGGATTTGAAAAACTGATCCCCGGGAAAACTCACCTTAAATTTTGGGTTGATCTTAATAATGGCCTTATTACTAATTATCTGGAAATCCGCAAAGATTCAATTACATCAAAAATTGAAAGATTGATCAATGATTACTTCTGGACTGTCCGGGAAAAACAGATCAAGCTTCTGAGATCAGAAAAAATACCCCCGGATAAAATATTGATCTCCGGAAAAATTGAAAATCCTTTGAGTGAGAAAGTTCATATTCAGTTTCTTGACGAACCTTTTGGTGTAACGATGAAGAAAATCACGGTAATGCTTGACGATGACGGCAAATTCAATACAAAAATTGACTATTCACACAGCGGATTTGTATTTATCGAGAATGAAAATAACAATAAACACAATCCGCCGGGGACCTTTCTCTTCTACGCTTCACCCGGAGATACTATACATTTTGAAGCCAAAGGAAATGCTCTAACCTGGGATGTTGATTTTGCAGGAACCCGGGTGGTAGAAGCACGCTTATTAAACAGACTTCAAAGTGAGATCAAAATATCGGACAACAAATCAATTTTTCTGAGAAGAACCAATAAAATCCTGGATGATGAGATTTGGTACTCAGGATACAGAAATGATGACTATGGCTTCGTCCCCCGGCTCACAGAAAAAATTCTGGATGCTTTAGAAGAGGGAGAGAATATAGTTGAAGAATATAAGGACAAACTTGATAATAAGACATTTTCATTTATCTCAAATGAGCTGAAATGCTATTTCTATGCTTCCATACTCAACTCCATTCAGCGCGAGATCATTTCTTATGGAAGATGGCTGACAGACAAAAAAAATACTTTGGATGATTATACGAGAATTAAAGACAAGATCAACAAAATTCAGATCCATGACATTTATAATGATTACGGCCTCTATTCAAGGAAACTGGTTAGCTACTATTTAGATTATAATTTTAATCTGATCAGTAATAACGATTTCAGGAGGATAATTTCTTACAGAGTTGTAAGACACCCTTTTGATCTTAATCAGCATATTCAATTTGCAAGAATGATACTCTCAGGTTCCCGGTTTTACAGGGAAGTTGCAGGTACTATATCTGAAACATTTGAACAGTCACAGGTCTTACCTGGCGATCAGGTAAGTTGGTACCGTGAGCAAATAGCAGCTGATAACCTTGATCTGATTATAAGAAGATGCAATGATGCGGAAATAGTTGAAAAAGCGAGAGACATTTTAAGGCAATACAGAGACATTCTAAAAGGAAATCAGATCCCCTCACTGGTTTTTTATAACCGCGATAGTATCCGCGTACCTATTGATCGCTTAATAGAAGACGGGCCGTCAGTCATATACTTCTCGTCCAACTGGATCGGAAAGCGATATAAATTAGATGAGCTGGCAGAAAAGTATCCGGACATAAAATTCGTAATGATCACTGACGGGAGTAATTTCCGGGAATGGAAAGAATATAATGACCGGGCGGAACCCCTGATAGAACAATATCTTTTACAAACCGACAGCACAACAATAAAGGACATTTTCCTGAAGTCACAGATATTTTTGAATTTCAATAAAAAGGGTGAGTTAATAAACTATAGTCAATCAGTAGATCAGGCAATCAGCCAGGCTTTAGCCAGTCTTGATCAGAAAAAAGAGCTCGACGTATCGCAATTGAAAACATTAATTGCGATTCTCGGTTTTTTACTTTTAATATTTGTCATAATTTTAATTCTTTGGAAATGGAGGGTTCGGAAGCGATTTAAGCTTGAAGAGCAAAAACGGAGGTTACGTGAGCTGGAGCTTACTGCCATCCGTTCGCAGATGAACCCCCATTTTCTGTTTAACTGCCTTAACTCGGTGCAGAATCTGGTACAGAAAAACATGAATCGTGAAGCACACCTTTACCTGGCCGATTTCGCAGGATTGATAAGAAAAGTATTACAGAATTCCGAAAAAGAGGAGGTACCCCTGGCAGAAGAGATTGAAATGGTAAAACAGTATCTTAACCTTGAGCAATTGCGCTTCGGTTTCGAATATAATATTTCTGTGAAAAAAGATATCGATACAAATAATACGATGGTCCCGTCGATGCTTTTGCAGCCATTTGTTGAAAATGCCGTTATCCACGGACTACAGACCAAGACAGGTAACAGGGAGCTGAAGATAGAGGTGGCCAGGGCAACTGCTTTAACCGGTGAAAAACATTTTACACCAACAGAACTGTCAGAGTATAAAAACAGAAGTACAATCAAATCATCTCAAAGCGGTCCGGATCATACAGAACATGAAAAGAAATCAAAACCCTTACCGGATATGCCAGGCAAAACGAATGAAATCCAGGGAATACTCATTTCCCTTGAAGACAACGGAATTGGCCGGGAAGCTGCAAAGAATCAGGGTGGAGCAAAAAACGGCAAAGGTTCAAAGCTGCTGAAGGAGCGCCTTGAGATACTCTCACAAAAACAGAAAGAGAAATATAATCTTGAAATCATCGATCTGAAAGATAACGAAGCTACCGGCACCAGGGTGGAAATTTTCATTCCGGAAGAGAGATGATAATCACCGGAGGTATTCACTAACAATCTTTTGGATATCTGCTTTTATCTCGGGCCAGGTCTGATTTTTATAACTTACCGGCGTTTCACTTTCATCAGCATCTGCAAAATAGGTGATGGCATTCGGAATACTGATAGCCAGCATCTGGTTCGGATATTTTTGTTTATGCCAATCCATAATTTGCTGAATGGAATAATACTGCAACAACTCATACAAATCCCAAAAGTCTTTCTTTTTTCCTCTTCCTAAAATCGCCTGGATTTTCATTGCAGCAATATCGGCATCGGTATACATTCTGATGCCTTCATGGACTTCCTCATTTCCAATCAACGGATGAGGATAATATACGATGTCCACCTTTATTCTTTTCAGGTAACAGAAAACACCCTGATTCCTGTGTCCGCTTTCAAAATCAAACTGAAGTCCGAATTCATGACTTAACTCATTAATAATAATTGAGTTATCAAATACTGTATTTGAAAATAAGTCCAAATCTATAGAACTCCGGTGTCCGTAACGCAAAGCCAATGCAGTTCCTCCAACCAGTGAAAAAGCCTGCAACGATGGAAGTCTCATTAACTTATTTAATACGGAAAAAGTTCCGGATTCGATTGCCTCAGTATATAACATCTGAATTCATTTAATGATTTGCCGGTTACGGCACATGCCAGGTGGATACGGTGTTCAGGCAAATATTTGGCATTCAGAAGAACCTCTGTTACCTTTTCATCACCGTAATACCGCCGGCACTGCCTGATATCTTCCACATCACCCCGCTCGAAAACACGCTCAATAACGAAATTTGCTTTGGCATCGTAATCGAGTTTCTCAAAGTTCACATCCCAGAAGATGCGCTTGTTGAATACAGGTTTTTGTTTCTCATTCATACAACGAAGATAAAGAATTCAGGGTAATTGAAAAACAATACAGACATATAGATTACCTCATGAGCCTCCAATAATTTAAATAAAATCATTAATTTTGACAAAACAGGTTAAAAAAATGAATACTGCTCCATTCTCAAAACATATTTTTTGGTCATATAAAAGCAATGCCGACTTGCCCGAGAGTATAGTGGTTCAACAAGTGATCACCTATGGAGAAATAACCGATTTTAGAAAACTTGCAGCACTCCTCCCAAAACAAAACATTATGGATGCAATAGAAAAATGGCAAAACAAAGACAAATATGCTAAACACATTCATTTCCTGAAACAAGTCTTTTTGTATGAATAATTCAGTTATCAATCTGCAGTTCATACCCTCAAAAACATTCCTTGTATTTGAGAAACTGGGCGAGAGCCGCTTTATAAAAGACTATACACTTGTTGGTGGTACGGCACTCGCTATGCAAATAGAACATCGCATGTCAGAAGATCTTGATTTCGTGATCGATGCAGAGAAACTAAACATACAGGCCATTAAACGAAATATAGCTAAACTTTTTCCGGACCACAAAATTATCCGGCAGGAGGCACCCTGGCAAATCGACTTTATTATCAATAATGTAAAAGTAACTTTCTTCACGACCGGAGCTGTAGCCATACCTTTTAAAGTAAATCAGCACACATTTCGTTTCAATAACATTGCAGTGTGTAAGGCAAAAACCATCGCTTCATTAAAAATGGCAACTATCGCGGAGCGCAATACCATACGCGACTATTACGATTTATATATACTAACAAAATATCATTATTCATTAAAAGAAATAATATTACAAACCAAACAATTAATACCCAATCTTTCGCCAATAACCTATACCGAAACACTGATCTACACAAAAGATATTGAAGAAAAATCACTTGACAGCCACTTGATGCCTGCTGAAAACATTACAAAAGAACAAATTGCAGATTTCTTTGTTGACCAATTGCGAAAAATCAAAAATGAGATAGAATAACTGACGGTTAAGCCTCTGATCTCTGACCCCTGGTATTATAAGCATTTTATAAGATAAACCGATTTCTTCACATATATCCGGCGTATTTGATAATACCAATTAAAAAATGTGTTCTGCTTCCAACCAATTTATATTGTTGCTCATGAAGAAACTTATCGGCCTGTTATATTGATTGTTATATAATAAGATATTGATCATCAAAGGGAGTGAGTTTCGTTACCCGGATTTCATTTTACACAGTTTTGTTTTTTAAGAGAAAATCGATTTATATATAAAACTGAAAAAATAGTTGTATAACTGAAAAATAAGTTGTATGTTTGTTGTAACATTAATAATTTAAGCTACTTTAATAATAATTTTATTGCATTAATATTTTTTATATGTCTGAAATTCAAATAAATAATTTATTATTTGCTTAAAAAAGCAGGAGACGCTCCTTTTAGGCCATGTTCTTTGTTTTGAAAATTCTATCAAAAAATAAAAGTATAAAAATGAAACGAGCATGATTGTAAAATCACACAAGAGAATGATTAAAACATGTGCGAGTTCCATACTATACCTTTAAAAATAAACAATTATAATAGTATGAAAAAACTCACCCGAAAAGAAGAGGAGATAATGAAAATCCTCTGGGACCTGGAAAAAGCATTTGTAAAAGATATAATTGCACAATACCCTGATCCTAAACCTCATTACAACACCATCTCATCACTGATGCGGTTGCTTCAGGGAAAAGGGATAGTTGGATACAAACAATACGGGAACACTTACGAATATTTCCCGCTGATCTCGAAAGAAGATTATCGCCGTCCTTTCATGAAGCAGGTTGTAAAGGACTACTTCGATAATTCCTATAAAAATGCTGTAGCCTTTTTTGTTAAAGAAAAAGGACTGTCAGAAGAAGAACTGGAAGAGCTTATTAAAATGATTAAAGAAAAAGACTGATGGAAAATTATCTCATCTACATCGGAAAATCGGCGCTGGCAGCAGGAGGGTTTTATCTGGTATTCCTGGCGCTGTTTCAAAACCGGAAACAGTTCATTTTCAACCGGATCTATCTGCCTGTCTCACTGGCATTAAGCTTTTTTATTCCGCTTATAACCTTTACAACCATAAAATATATTGAACCCCTGCTTCCTGTTTCACACGGATATGCTTTCCTTCCCGAAACAATACAGCCGGAGGAAACTGGCCTTCCGCAATTTCATTTAGAGTGGTACCACTACCTGATTGGCATATACATATTTGGAGTAGCCTTTTTCCTGTTTCGCCTTTGTCACGGCTACATAAAAGCGCTTCAGATCATCAGAAAAAGCCGGACGCATGAACTGTACAACACCACCGTAAACATTACCGAATTGGACGTTCATCCATTCTCATTTTTCAACAAAATTGTACTTTCAGAAAAAACACTCACCCACACTAACCTTGAAATAATTGTAGCTCATGAAAAAATCCATGTAAATGAAAAGCACACACTCGATATCCTTTTTACCGAAATCCTGTTCATTTTACAATGGTTTAATCCGTTTGCATGGCTGATAAAGGATGCGGTTAAAAACAACCTTGAATATAAAGTCGATGCGCAGATTGCAAAAACCACAGATGTAAAAACTTATCAGCTTGCCATGGTCGCGCTGGCTGATAAAATAGGAGTAGCACCCTTTCTGACAGCGTTAAACGGGTCACAGCTCAGAAGCCGGATTATCATGATGAAACGATCAGCCGCCAACAAATATGCCACCCTTAAAAAATTAGCTGTGCTCCCACTGCTCGCTGTCCTTGTAATGGGACTTGCGAACAGGGAGGTGAGAACAGAAGTTCTCCCTGGTCAAAAAGAAAAGACTTCTTTACATTCCAGGGCCCAGAAAGAGAGAACTACTCCCGGCAAAATTATTCAGGAAAATGATGAATCCCAGCAAGGTGAAACTACTTCAAACAAGGACAGGCAGAATGAACCCGGCCCCAAATTAAATGATAATAACAAAGTTCAGTCCGGCAATGAAAATGAAGCTCTAATTTCGCCGGAGGGAGAGTATTTAATCCAGGTAACAGATACTGGTACCAGTAAAAAATCAGATGCAAAATTCAATCCTTATAATAAACTCTATATTGTTGATGGGATGGAATATGAAGGTATTACTAATGATCTTGATGCCAATGACATTGAAAGAATAGACGTTCTAAAAGAGGCATCTGCCACTGCATTATACGGTGAAAAAGGGAAAAACGGAGTTGTACTTATCACTACCAAATCCGGGAATAAACCAAACCTTTCCCCGGAAAACGGACAGATTGAAATAAAAGGGAAAGTGGTTTCCCGGCATGACAGTCAACCAATACAGGGTGCAACAATTTTCTTTACAGCTAATGGAAATAAATCGGGAACTATTTCTAACAAGGCCGGAGAGTTTAGTATGTGGACAAATAATTCAAATGTATTTCTTGAATTTCTCAGTGAAGGTTACCGCAAAAAGGAATTTGTCTGGGATGGAAATAAAGAACTGCTGGTGGAGATGGTGCCCGAAAAAAACTCAGGCATAACAGATACAATAGAAGAAAAATCAAAATGGGGAAAAATGCTTGAGAAAGCAGGCATCGGAAGATATCCGGAAGGCATGGAACCTGTTGTTATACAGGATGGATATGAAACCTTATACAACGCTAATGATATTTCAGATCTTTATAATCCCGATATAATTAAAAGTATCAGATATAAAAAAAATACAAACATTGATATCAAGCGTAAGGAATTGGCCAAAAACGGAATTATAGAGATAAAAACCACACTTCCCAAACAAGATAAGAAACTATATATTATTGATGACGAAGAAGTTTTTTTAAAAAATCAAAAGCCATCGGTATATATTTATCCAAAGCAACTTCAAACGATGAAGGAGCTTTCAAATGATGAAGCTGTAAAAAAATACGGCTCCAAAGCAAAACATGGGGCGGTTGAGATAACAACTGTAAAAGCTGCATTGGGTGAAAAGAATCAAAAATTAAATAAATTCCTGATTTCAATCGAGTACCAGAATAATCAGTTAATACTTCAGGGCCTGGAAGGATGTGCATTTAAGGAATTAAAATTTACAATAAGTGAGAATAAACCGGTTGCAATAAATCACCTTGGAATGACAACTGCCAGCGGCAAAAATTCATCACATGATCCAGATTTTCTGATCGAAATTGAAAAGACTAAGGATCAAATTAATCTGTCGGGGAAGTCAGGTACAGTATGGAAAGAGCTAAGCTATAAGCCTCTGAATATAAAGCATTTTATTACTGAATCAGGAGTTTCCCGTGCAAATAATCCACTTATAGTTATAGATGGAATTGTTACCGGATTCAAATCAGTAGATCATATTAATCCGGCAGACATACAATCGGTAAACGTTTATATAGATGCAAAAGCAGTGGAGAGATATGGAGAAAAAGGGAGAAACGGCGTCATCGAGATTACCTTGAAACCTGTAAGAATTTATGGTGAATTGCAACTCAGAAAATTTATTGCCAATGAGATCAAATATCCCCTGCTGGCGCAAAAATCAAACATTGAAAAAACAGTTAATCTTTCTGTCAAAATTGATAATGAAGGAGTAATAGATATTATTTCAGATCAGTCCTCAACAACTGATTTTAATCTTGATGAAGTTGTTGTTGTCAGTTACAAAAATCAAGATACTGTTGCAACGGGATACCCATCAAAAGATGCTGCTGAAGAAGCACGCAAAGTTAAAGAACAGTTATTAGTCGATGAAGCCAAACGCGTTATTAATAAAATTCCAAAGCTCGATATTGAAAAATTCAAAGGGAAAACAGTTGGTGTAACAATGAAGTTTATGCTGCAGTGATCCCTATTTTGAACCTTTATCTTACAGGTTTACAGCCTATTTTTTCAATTTTCATAGATATTCAATTAAAATAATTTTAATTGTGTTATGGATTTTGGATGAAAAGTCCCGATAATGACAAACGGATTCCTGGCTATATAATGATGCACTTGTGTTGTTCCTAAAAAGAAATATAAATCTTTTGTTTTGGCGAAGTCGTGAAAATATTTCTTCCTTACATCCTCACAGGCTTTTTTCTCATTATTATTGTGACGCTTTAAACTATTCCAATAAAGCTGTCCGGTCTCCCAGTCTTCAATCATTAATTTACATTGAGTTTCCGCTTCGTCTTTAAAACGATAACTGAATTTATATGGTAGTTTTTTAACTACCTGAAAATTATTATTTCTATCTTTTTCAAATATGTTCAATTGTTGAAATTGAGATAATTTTTCAGATGGCCATTCACGCTCCTTTTCCTCTTCATAAATAAAATCTATAATCTCTGTTGGTTTGAAAACAGCAAGAGAGGTACAAACTTCTTTATTTTTGGCTTCAGAAATGAGGTCTGAAATATTATGATAGACTTTCTTCAATACTATTTCCCTTCTTTCTTCCCAAATACTGCCATCTGATTTTATTTCACCAATTTTTTTTATAGGTGTTTCATAAGCAACAGGACGATAACTTTCAGGTCTAAAATTACTCTCATTCTTCACTAAATCCAATTCAATCCAGTCATATTTTGAATATTGCTCATTATATGATTTTTTTCGAAATTGTAGCGGGTAAATTCTAATCCAGGAACCATCTTCTAAAAAACCAGCAGTACAAACCAATTCTTCATATTTCATTGAAATTGCAGGATAAGTCTTAACAGTTATGAGAACTTTGGTTTTTGCCATTAAATATGTTTCAATTCATAGTAGAAATCGCTCATGCCGGAAATTGACTCAGCCAAATGCTTTCTATGGCATCTATTTATATTGGCTTCAAAACAGGTAAGCGCTATACGTTTTTTATTTTTTAACAGCGAAAGAATCTCGGCTTGTTTAGCTATTTCTTTTTTGAGGATATAAGATTTATAAAATTCAAACAATCTATCATAATGGTCTTGTGTATTTAGTTTTTGTCTTTTATTGGATTCTATGCCAACCTCCGGAATATGTACATATTCAATGCCAATCCCTTCACAGACTGTCATTAATTGTTTTTTGCTAAAACCGTATTTCATGCTAAGAGGATTTTTTCGAACATCACATAATACCTTTATATCGTTAATAATTAGCTTATTAATATACTGTTCAAGTGAAATTCCCTCGTACCCAATCGTAAATAAAATAATCGACTCTTTAGAAGGTTTTTGTTTTTTTACAATGTGAATTTCCTCATCCGTTAAAATATTCTCAGCGATTGAACTGTTAATGGCAAAAAACGGGAATTGCCTGTATGTAAGAGCAATTAATTCATCATGGGTTAATGTGCCAAATTGGTTCTTTGTATTCCGTAATGCAGCTTTATCATTATCATTTAATTCTTCAAAATAATTAGTTTCATCGATTTTTATCCAATATTTCTCTGATTGTCTAACAATATTATATTTCATCAACGTATTTAAATCGGCAACTGCCTGAAAGGAGTAACAACCGAATTTATATGGCACAAAATAGTATGACTTTTTCTCCTGCTCTCTTGTAAGTAAGAAAAGTAATTTTTGCAGACTTATTTTATCAAGTTGGTTATCAAAAACCTGTAGTAATGATAATAATATTTTTCTACGGTAATACATAATACAAAATTACACTAGTGTCTATTAATATTTGTTAAAATAATTCGTATATTATTCATGATCAATATGTTTTTTGTCAAAAACCTTGT
>ENA-OSEO01001034-OSEO01001034.1-sediment-metagenome-genome-assembly--contig:-NODE-1034-length-57914-cov-4.732541_pt1 | contig 57914 bp, 62 predicted proteins | sample MGYA00237883_ERZ534232 | MGnify/ENA metagenome assembly ERZ534232
GACTCTACGTTCACCACCTGGACGAGTTCGGGCTCAACTTCCAGGACGTCTCGGACCTGGAGGTCGTCAACTGCCGGATCGAGTACTGCGGCTTCGGGGCCGTGGGCGGACCCGAGGCCCAGGACAGCGGCTGGACCAGGGCGGCCATCCGCCGCAGCCGCCTCTCTTACAGCGGCCACTACTATCAGGGCGGCACGGGCGCGGGCAATCCCTACGCCCGGCCCGACGGCTTCGGCATCGAGCCCTCGGCCGGGCCGGTGCTCATCGAGGACACCATCGCCGAGCACAACCGCGGCGACGGCCTCGACTCCAAGGCGGCCCGGACCACCGTCCTCCGCTGCCGGGTGGCCAACAACTCCTGCGACGGGGTCAAGCTCTGGCAGGGCGGCAGCCAGGTGATCAACAGCCTCATCTACGGCCGGGGCGACGGCTCGTCCGAGGTGACGCCCTGGTCGCCCATCGTCATCGACAGCGAGCGGGCCGGGGCCGCCTTCAGCCTGATCAACGTCACCGTGGACGATCGCCTGGGCCGGGGCTACCTGATGTACGCCCAGTATGACACCCCGGACGTGGCCGTCAGCCTGAGCATCAGGAACGCCATCTTCAGCGGCGCCGGGCCCAACTGCCCCATCTTCGTCGGCCGGGCCTCGACCATCGAGGCCCTCAACAACCTGTTCTATATGCCCCGCAGCGACAGCCTCCTCACCCATGGGGCCCGGACCTACACCTCGGCCAATGTCCAGTCTCTGGGCTCCGGGAACCGTTACGGCGACCCCCGCTTCGTCCGGCCGGCCTGGGGCGTCGACGGCGACTACCACCTCCGGGCCGGCAGCCCGGCCATCAACGCCGGGGCGGTCCAGGGCGCGGCCGTCCTGGACCTGGAGGGCCGCCGGCGAGACGCCAGGCCGGATATCGGGGCCTACGAGTACCGGCCCTAGGGGCTCCGGCCCGGCGTCGGGCCCCGTTTGCCCTCCGGGAAAAAATCGGGGATAATTCAGCACCGGGGGCCGAATCCTGGCCCTCTCAATGGAGGAAGTCATGAACAAGATCGCCCTGGGGCCGGGCCGCAGCCTCTGCCCCATGCCGACCGTGCTGGTCGGAGCCCTGGTCCAAGGCAAGCCCAACTTCATGACCGCCGCCTTTGTGGCCATGGTCAACGCCGAACCTCCGGTCCTGGCCGTGGGCCTCAGGCCGGCCCGCTACACCCTGGAGGGCATCCAGGCCAGCGGCGGCTTCAGCGTCAACATCCCCTCGGCCAAGCTGGTCAAAGAAACCGATTTCTGCGGCCTCTACTCGGGCCGGAAGGCGGATAAATCTGGGCTATTCACCATCTTTTATGACAAGAATGGTACGGCGCCCATGATAGAGGAGTGCCCGCTCAACCTGGAGTGCCGGTTGATCCAGACCGTCGGACTGGAGACCCATCAGGTCTGCTTCGGCCAGATCCTCCAGATTCACGCCTCGCCCGACTGCCTGACCGAGGGCAAGCCCGATCCGGTCAAGGTCGATCCGATCATCTACTCCATTGACGACAACAAGTACTGGCGGCTGGGCGAGTTCCTGGGCCAGGCCTTCAACGTGGGCAAAGGGCTCAAGAAAGACAAGACCTGAGGAGAAGAAAAGATGAAGGTGCTCGGGCTAATCGCCGGCATGAGCTGGGAATCGTCGGCCGTCTACTACCGGGTCATCAACGAGGAGGTCAAACGCCGGCTGGGCGGCCACCACTCGGCCCGGATGGCCATGTTCAGCGTGGATTTCCAGGACCTCCTCGACGCCCACGACGGCCGGGGCTGGCCGGCCGTGGCCGAGCTGGCCGTGGACGCGGCCCAGAGGCTGGCCCGGGCCGGGGCCGAGGGCCTGGTCATCTGCACCAACACCGTCCACAAGGTCGCGCCCGAGGTCGAGGCGGCGGTGGACCTGCCCCTCATCCACATCGCCGACGCCGCGGCCGAGGCCATCAAGGCCCGGGGGCTCAAGACGGTGGGGCTGCTGGGCACCAGGTTCACCCTGACCGAGGGCTTCTACCGCCACCGCCTCAAGGACCGCCACGGCTTGAGGGTCCTCGTCCCCGAGCCGGCCGACATGGAGCTGGTCAACTCCTGCATCTACGACGAGCTGGTCCTGGGCCAGATCAAGGGCTCGTCCCGCCGGGAGTTCCAGCGGATCATCGAAGTCCTGGCCGGCCTGGGCGCCGAGGGAGTCATCCTGGGCTGCACCGAGATCCCCCTGCTCATCAAACAGGAGGACGCCCGCATCCCCCTCTTCGACACGACGACCATCCACGCTCTGGCCGCGGTGGACTGGGCCCTGGGGGAGGATTAGGCCCCGCGCCCTGGCCGGCCGCCCTCCGGGTACGCCGGAGCGAATTCTCTTGCCCCGGCCGATCGCCGGCCCGATACTTCTCTCCCGTGGGAGCCATCGAGCGCTGGAAGGGTTGGGCCAGGGGTCTCAAGGTCGAGGCCTACGCCCTCTACCTCGCCTGCCGGGACCCGAGAGTGCCCTGGTACGCCAAGGCCTTCGCCGCCGGCCTGGTCGGCTACGTCTTCAGCCCCATTGACCTGATCCCGGACTTCATCCCGGTGCTGGGCTACCTGGACGACCTGGTCATCGTCCCGCTGGGCCTCAGCCTGGCCCTCAGGATGATCCCCGGGCCGGTCTTGGAGGAATGCCGACAAAAGGCCCGGGAGCGCCTGGGCCAGGGCCGGCCCAGGAGCCGGCTGGCCGCGGGCGTGATAATCCTTATCTGGCTGCTCCTGGCCGCCGGCCTCTCCCTCTGGGTTATCAGGCTCCTGGGCGACCAGGCCTCCTGACCGGAGCTCTCTTTTCCGGGGTCACCAAGCTGTGGTATCATTCTAATCAACAGCTCCGGCCTCGGGCCGGACGGGGTCAGCCAGTTTCGGGGTCGATCCATGAACACGGTCATCATCGGCGGGGGCAAGGGCTGCCGGGCGGTTCTGGAGATGCTCGTGACCGGTCGCCTGGCCGTGTTCCGGCCGGAGATACTGGCCGTGGTCGATCCCAACGAGAACGCGCCGGGCATGGCCCTGGCCCGGCGGATGGGCTGGAGGACCCTGACCAGCCTCGACGAGGCCCTGGCCCTGCCCGGCCTGGAGCTGATCATCGAACTGGTCGGCAGCGATCACTTCCTGGAGGAGCTCTACCGGATCATCCCGCCGGGCATCGGCATCCTGGATCACCGGGTGGCCCGAATCTTCTGGGACCTGGAAAACCTGACGGGGCAGCTCCGGCTGGAGCTGGAGCGGAAGAGCTCCCTGGAGGAGCAGCTCCGGCGCGAGCGCAACCAGCTCCAGCAGATCCTCGACTCCCTGCCCGACGCCGTCCTGGTCATCGACGGCCGGAAGAAGCTGGAGTACGTCAACGCCCGCTTCGAGGAGATCACCGGCCAGGACCGGGCCTCCCTGGTCCGGGACGGTGAGTTCATCGATCCCTTCTGCGAGCCCCAGGAGGGCCGGCTGGGGCCGGGCCACATCTGCAGCCTGGAGGAGGTCCTCAAGACCCGATCTCCGGTCCAGTTCATCCACTTCCAGCCCGGGGAACACAGCGACCAGCAGTACTTCCGGGTCATCGTCAACCCCATCTTCAACGACGAGGGCGAGATTGACCGGATCGTCGAGACGGCCCGCCTGATCACGGCCCAGGTCACCCAGGCCAGGGAGACCGAGGAGAGCGAGAGGCGCTTCCGCCAGTTCGTGGACAACGCCCACGACATGATCACCATGAAGGACCGGGAAGGCCGCTACCAGGTCATCAACGAACAGGCGGCCGCCCTTTTCAGCATGAGCCCCATGGACTGTATCGGCCGGACTGATCGTGATATCCTTTCAGGACGAATCGCCGAGATCCTGATCCGCAAGGACCAGGAGACCATCGCCAAGAAGGAGCACTCCAGCTACGAGGACACCCTGCTCGTCGACGGCGAGCGGCGCTATTTCGACACGGTCCGCTTCCCCCTGGTCGACTACAAGGGCGACGTGACCGGCGTCTGCTCCATCTCCCGGGACGTGACCGAGCAGAAGCGGCTGCAGCAGGCGGTGATCCAGTCCGAGAAGATGGCCGCCGTGGGCAAGCTGGCCGCCAGCGTGGCCCACGAGATCAACAATCCCTTGACCGGGGTCCTGACTTTTGCCGAGGAGCTGAAGATGGACTTCCTGGACAAGGGCGTCGAGGGCCGCGTCATCGAGGACCTGGACGTCATCATCAGTGAAACCATGCGCTGCCGCCAGATAGTGGCCAGCCTGCTCGACTACTCCCGGGTGGAAAGGCCCCAGCGCCAGAAAATCGGCCTGCGGGCGATCATCGAGCGCAGCCTCAGCCTGATCAAGAAGCAGGCCGCCTTCCAGGACGTCGAGTTCGACCTGCGCCTGGCCGAAGACCTGCCCGAGGTCAGGGTCGACCCCAACCAGATGCAGCAGGTCTTCCTGAACCTGATCATCAACGCCGCCGAGGCGATGAGCAACTCGGGCCGGATAACCCTCTGCACCCAACTCAACCGCGACCGCCAGCAGATCGAGGCCTCGGTGAGCGACCAGGGGCCGGGCATCGCCCCGGAGATAGCCAAGACCGTTTTCGAGCCCTTCTGTTCGACCAAGGGCCAGCAAGGCAGCGGACTGGGGCTGAGCGTGGTCCAGACGATCATCAACCAGCACGGCGGCAGCATCCGGGTGGACAGTCAGGCCGGCGGCGGGGCAACCTTTACCGTGAGCCTGCCCGCCACCGGGACGGGCGGCTAGGGGCGGGGGCATGGCCGAAGAGATCAAGATTCTGGTCATCGACGACGAGGAAGTGGTCCACGCCAGCATCCGGCGCATCCTGCTCCGCTGGGGCTACCAGGTCTGCGGCGTCCTCAGCGCCCAGGAGGGCCTGTCCCTGCTGGCCGGAGAAAAGTTCGACGCCGTCATCACCGACCTGATGATGCCCGAGATGAACGGCCTGGAGATGCTGGCCGCGATGAAGGAGCGGCGCATCGAGGTGCCGGCCATCATGGTCACCGGCTACCCGACCATCAAGACGGCCATCGAGTCGCTCCGCCTGGGCGCGGTCGACTACATCCCCAAGCCCTTCAGCCGCCAGGAGCTCCTGGGCCCGCTCAACCGGGCCCTCCGCCGGGGGACGGACGATCCGGCCGCCGCGCCCCAGGGCTCGGCCGAGTCATCCGCTCCCATGCCCGGCGACTGCTTCGTCCTGCCCGAGCACTCCTGGGCCCTCTGCAACCAGGACGGCACGGCCGACATAGGCATCGAGGCCGGCTTTCTGGCCTCGGTGCCGGCGGTGACCGAGATCGAGACGCCCCAGGAAAACGACCTGGTCGAGCAGGGCCATCCCGGCATCAGGCTCAGGGCCGGCGGCGAAGTCCACAGCGTTTTCATGCCCCTGACCGGCCGGGTGGTCGAGGCCAATGAAGAGGCCTCGACCCGGCCGGAGCAACTGACCGTCCGGACCTGGCTGATCCGGATCCTGCCCTCACGGATGCTGGAAGAGATCAAGCCGCTCCGGAAAAGGAACTAGTCAACCCGGAGCAATCAACCGGCCGCCTCCCCCGCAGCCTTTTTTCTGATCCGATCCGGACCGGTTCAGGCCAAAGCCTCCCCGAGGTGGTCCAGGAGGACGTGGATGTCCTCGTAGAAGTAGCGGGTGCCCAGGGAGAAGTTGACCAGGATGCGGTTGAGCCTGGCCGGAACGTAGGGGAAGAGCTTGCCCAGGTCGGCGACGCGGTTGGAGTTGGCAATTAGGCAGTCCTCCGGGACGGGGCGGGGTCCGCGGCCCAGGCCGGGGTAGTCGCCGGGGCGGCGGGCCACGTCGTGGAGGGTGTGGCTGCCCTTGCCGACCACGAAGGTCAGGACGTTGCCCAGGCACCAGATGTCGTAGTCGCCGTGGCTGACCTGGTAGTCGTAGTCGATCCAGACAAAGCGTCCGCTGCCGGCCTCGATGATGAGGTGGTCGGAGCGGATGTCGCCGTGCTGCTGGCCCTGGTCCAGGAGGAAGGTCATGGCCTGGTAGGCCGCCAGAATCTGCCGCAGGATCGAGGGCAGCCGCTGGTGGAAGTAGGTCTCGTGGTCCAGCTCCAGCTCCATCAGATGGCGGTAGAGGCTCGGCCCCCGGACGAAGTCGACCACCCGGACCGGGTTGCCGGCCTGGTCGCGGATGGTCCGGCCCTGCATGAAATCGGGCCGGCCCTTGACCAGCTCCAGGAGCCGGCTCTCCTTCTCCGGGCTGCGGTGGGCCCGGATCAGAAAAGGCCCCACCCGGGTGGAGAAGGCCTCGTGGAAGACCAGCTTGAGGATCTTCCTGGCCCCGGTCTCAAGATCGATGACGTACTTGACCCAGAACTTGGGCTGGTCGTCGATGCCGAACCGGCCCTCGGTGGCGTCGCCGCGAACGAAGTAGTCCCTGCCCTCCAGCCGGAGGATCATCCCGCCGGCGATGCTCATGTAGTCGGTCGTGTCGCTGGTGATCCTGGGCCGGCCGATGATCTCGCGGCCGGTCAGCTCGCTGACCCGCCTCTTCAGTTCCGCTTCGTCGGCAAAGACCATGACCTCAGGCTACCACAATCCCGGCCCGGCTCAAAAAGACCTTTCCAGGGCCGCTTGCCCTGACCCCGGGCCGGGGTTATGATGGTCGGGGCTGCCGGCCTCGGGGGGATCCGGAAGGGGCTCGGCTTCCAGCCCGAACCCGGGTTCCGCGGGAGGCCGACGCCTTGGACCTGATCGAAACCTTCCTCATCGCCCTGGCCCTGGGCATGGACGCCTTTGCCGTGGGCCTGGGAGTGGGCGCCCGCTGGCGAGCCCCCCGCCAGATCTTCAGGTTGTCCTATCATTTCGGCCTCTTCCAGTTCCTGATGCCCCTCCTGGGCTGGTTCCTGGGCCGCCGCTTCCTGGCCCTGGTTCAGAGCTGGGGCGTCTGGCTGGCCGCCGGGCTCCTGGTCTTCATCGGCGGCCGGATGATCCACGAGGCCCTCCGGGCCGACCGGGACCGCTCCTCGGCCGCGGACCCGACCAGGGGCCTGAGCCTGGTCGCCCTTTCCCTGGCCACCAGCATCGACGCCCTGGGCGTCGGCTTCTCCCTGGGGCTAATCGGCGGGGAGCTCTTCCGCTCGGCCGCGATCATCGGGCTGGTGGCCGGCCTGATGACCTGGTCGGCCATGATCCTGGGCCAGCGCCTCTCCAGACGTTTCGGCCGGCGGCTGGAGGTCCTGGGCGGCCTCATCCTCCTGGCCATCGCCGTCAAGCTGGTCGTCTAGTCCAGGCCGACCCGTAAGGCCAGACGGTCAAAACGGGGTAGAATGGACCGAGCCGGCCGCCTGGCCGGCTGGAGGAGGCGGCCGAGCATGTTCTGGAACCGCTTGACCACGCCAGTCCCGGAGATGGACCCGGATCAGGTCCGGGCCTATCTGGCCGAGCACCGCGCAGGGGAATACACCCTCCTGGACGTGCGCCAACCGGGCGAGTACGAACGGGCCCACCTGCCCGGGGCCAGGCTGATTCCCCTACCCGAGCTGGCCGACCGGCTCAAGGACCTGGCCCCCGACCGGCCAATCATCGCCTACTGAGCCGCCGGCGGCCGCAGCCGGTCGGCTGCCCAGCTTCTCCTGGGCCGCGGTTTTCAGGAGGTTTACTCGCTCAAGGGCGGCACCAGGGCCTGGCAGGGCCTGACCGCAGCCGGCCCCCCGGAAATGGGCCTCCGCGGTCTGAGCGGCCGGGAGACGCCGGCCCAGGCCCTGGCTCTGGCCTACGGTCTGGAAAAGGGCCTGCGGACCTTCTATCTGACCCTGGCCGAGGAAAGCACGGCCTCGAAGCTGGCCGCCCTTTTCACGCGGCTGGCCGGAATCGAGCTCAGGCACCTGGACCGGCTCCGGCAACTGGCCGAGCGCCTGACGCCCGAGCCGGGCCGGAACCAGTCCCTGGAGGCCCGGGCCGGGGAGATGATGGAAGGGGGCATCTCCACTGCTGAATTCCTGGCCGCCCACAGGGAGGCGCTGGAGACCCCGGCCGAGGTCCTGGACCTGGCCCTGAGCCTGGAGACCCAGGCCCTGGATCACTATCTCCGCTTCGCCGACCTGAGCCGGGATCAAGCCGCCAGGGCGGTCCTCCTGGACATCGCCCAGCAGGAGAAGGAGCACCTGGCCGCCCTGGGCCGACTCCGCGAAGAGAACCCTTGAGGTTCAACCAGGCCGAGGCCAGAATCTATCCCCGGCCGGCCCGGCTCAGGCCTCGAGGCGGTCCCGGTGCTTGCGAAAGAGTCCCCGGAACTGGTGGTAGGTCAGCCCCAGGAGCCGGGCCGCCTCCTTCTGGTTGAAGCGGGACCGGGCCAGGGCCCGTTCGAGGAGGCGGACCTCCAGGTCCCGGACCGCCTCGGGCAGGGTCTGGGCCTCCAGGACCGGCGTCTCCGGGGGGCCCGGCGGCGGCTCGGGCCTGGTCCCCGGCGGCGGGGCCGGGACGGGAGCGGACCGGGGCCGGAACGGATCGAAGACGATCTGGTCGATCATGACTTCCTCGGAGCGGTAGACGGCCCGCTCGATCACGTTCTTCAGCTCCCTGATGTTGCCCGGCCAAGCGTAGTCGAGCAGCTTCCGGGCGGCCTCCTCGTCGAGCCGGGGCGTCTCCTGGCGGCCCAGCTCGAAGGCCATCCGGGCGGCGAAGTGGTTGGCCAGGAGGAGGATGTCTTCCCGGCGCTCCCTCAAGGGAGGCAGGTAGAGGACCTCGAAGGAGAGCCGATCCAGGAGGTCCTGCTTGAAGCGGCCCTGGTCGGTCAGCTCCTTCAGGTCGGCGTTGGTCGCCCCGATAAGGCGCACGTCCACCTGGACCGGCTCGGAGCCGCCGACCCGCTCCAACGTGCCGTACTCGACGACCCGGAGGATCTTCTCCTGGACCTGCACAGGGATCAGGCCGACCTCGTCCAGGAGGAGGGTGCCCTTGTGGGTGGCCTCGAAGCGGCCCAGCCGCCGCCTGGCCGCACCGGTGAAGGCCCCGGCCTCGTGGCCGAAGAGCTCGGACTCGATCAGGCCCGGGGCCAGAGTGGCGCAGTTGAGGGCCTGGTAGCGCTCCTTCCAGCGGGGCGAGAGATAGTGCAGCCGGGCCGCGGCAAGCTCCTTGCCCGAGCCCCGCTCGCCGACGATGAGGACCGGCCGGTCAACCTTGGCCGCCAGGCTGAGCCGGGTCTGGAAATCCAGGAAGGCCTCGGACTGACCCAGGGTCTGGCCGACCAGGTCGGAGACGCTTTGAGCGAGGGCCATGGCTCATAATGCCACATACTGGTTTTATTTGCCAAGTATTAGTTTATTAAACCATTTAAAAACGGGCCGCCGCCAAGGTTTCTTGCAGATAAGAGTATGTTATAGTTACTTAAAAAGGCCTTCCGGTTCCTCTGGCACGGCGGTTGCGAATGAATTCGGGCGAAGGGCGATGGAGCCCAGAACTTCGAGGGAGGCAAAAGATGGGCGTTTTTACTCGCTTCCGGGACATCATCAACGCTAACATCAACTCGATGCTGGACAAGGCCGAAGACCCGGAAAAGATGATCAGGCTGATGATCCAGGAAATGGAAGACACCCTGGTCGAGATCAAGGCTTCCTGCGCCGAGGTCATGGCCGCGGCCAAGAAGATCGAGCGCGAGATGAGCCAGTCTCAGGCCCGGGCCGACGAGTGGGCCAACAGGGCCGATCTGGCCGTGGACAAGGGCCGGGACGACCTGGCCCGCGAAGCCCTCATCGAGAAGAGGCGCTACGCCGACCGGGCCCTGGAGCTGGGTCACGAGTTGCGCGAGGTTGAGTCCCTGATCGAGCAGTACCAGTCCGACATCCAGCAGCTCGAGGACAAGCTGCGGGCGGTCAGGGAGCAGCAGCGGGTTCTGGTCCAGCGCCACATTCACGCCCGGCGCAAGAAGCAGGCTCAGCAGAACATCCGGCGCTACGACACCTCGGACGCCTTTCTCCGCTTCGAGAAGTTCCAGAACCGGGTCGAGCGCATGGAGGCCGAGGCCGACCTGGTCAACTTCAGCCGGCGGCCGACCCTGGACGAGGAGTTCGCCAGCCTGGAAGGCGACGAGGACATCGAGCAGGAGCTCGAGGATCTCAAGGCCCGGGCCGGCCGGAAGGCGGCGGCCGACAAGCCGGCCTGACCTGGGGGCCTGAGCCCAATTCAGCCTGATGGATCGGAGGCGAGATGATTCACGGCACGCTGGGCCTGGTGATCGCCCTGACGGCAGTGGTGGGTTTCTTCTCCATCAAGGCGCTCAGGGTCCTCAAGGGTGATCCCGTCCGGGGCAAGGGCCAGTCCCAGGACGATGAGGCCCGCCTGATCCAAGAGATCCACCACGGCCTCTCCGAGATGGAGAGACGGATCGAGGCCCTGGAGACCATCCTGCTGGATAGAGAAAGAAGGGGACAGGACAAATGAGGCGCTTTCACCACGGTCATTGGGGCAGGTCCGCCCGGCGCTCCAGATTCTTCACCGGCCGCCGGGTGCGGGACGGCCGGTTCTTCGGCGAGGGGTTCTACCGCGCCCGAAGAGGCAAGATATTCGGCGTCTGCCAGGGCCTGGCCGACCACTTCGGCCTCTCGGTCACTGGCGTCAGGATCGTCGCGGTCCTGCTCCTCATCTTCACCGGCTTCTGGCCGGTCCTGGGCATCTATCTCCTGGCCGCCCTGATCATGAAGCCCGAGCCGGCGGTGCCCCTCTCGGACGAGGGCGAGCAGGAGTTCTACGATTCCTACGTCAACTCTCGGAAGAGGGCCCTGGACCGGCTCAAGCGGACCTACGACAACCTCAACCGCCGCGTCCGGCGCATGGAAGACGTGGTCACGGCCAAGGAGTTCGACTGGGAGCGCCGTTTCAACGGCGGTTGAACCCAACCATCCATCTCTCAACTCCCCTGACCGACCCTCCCCCCAGCCGGGCCGGGGCTCGAGCCCCGGCCCGGGTCTTTGTCCCGACCAGCCGGCCGGCTCGGCTGGACTCATCTTTGGGACTGGCCGGCCGCGGCCGGCCTGCTACAATAGCGGCGCGCAAGCGGGGAGGTCTTTTTGTCCGATCGTCCGGCCATCCAGGTCTCGCACCTGTCCAAGCGCTTCGGCCCGGTCCAGGCCGTGGACGACGTCTCCTTCGAGCTGGCCCAAGGCGAGATCCTGGGCCTGCTGGGACCCAACGGCGCGGGCAAGACCACGACCATCCAGCTCCTCCTGGGCCTGACCACCCCGGACAGCGGCCGGATCGAGATCCTGGGCCTGGACCTAGCCCGGCGCCGCCGGGAGATCCTGACCCGGGTCAACTTCTCCTCGGCATACGTCTCCCTGCCGACCAACCTGACCGCCTGGGAGAACCTGAACATCTTCGCCAAGCTCTACGGCCTCAAGAGGCCACGGGCCCGGATCGAGGCCCTCCTGGACATGTTCGAGATCCCCGAGGTCTTGAACCGCAAGACCGGGGCCCTCTCCTCGGGCCAGCTGACCCGCCTCAACCTGTGCAAGGCCTTTCTCAACCGGCCCGAGATCCTCTTCCTGGACGAGCCCACGGCCAGCCTCGATCCGGACATGGCCGCCAAGGTCAGGGACAACCTGCTCCGCATCCAGGCCGAGCAGGGGGCGAGCATGATCTACACCTCCCACAACATGAACGAGGTCCAGCTCATCTGCCACCGCATCGTCTTCCTGGCCCGGGGCCGGATCATCGTCCAGGGCCGGACCGATCAGGTCCTGGCCCAGGCCCACAGCCAGTCCCTGGAGGAGCTCTTCATCACCATCTCCCGCAGCGGCGAGCTCAAGGACGCGCGGGCCGGGGAAGCCCATGTGGCTTAGGGTCCAGGCCCTCATCCTCCGCCAGCTCTACCTCTACCGGCGCAGCCTGGCCCGGGTGATGGAGATCTTCTTCTGGCCGGTGATGAGCCTGGCCGTCTGGGGCTTCGTCAGCACCTACCTCCAGCGGGTCGCCCTGCCCGGGGCCGTGGTTTACCTCCTGGGGGCGATCATCCTCTGGGACGTCCTCTACCGCTCCCAGCAGGCCATCACCCTGTCCCTGACCGAGGAGTTCTGGGTCAAGAACATCCTCAACCTCTTCATCGCCCCCATCAGGATCAGCGAGCTGATGCTGGCCACCTGCCTGGTCGGCATCCTCAAGGCCGTCATCACCACCCTCTTCCTGGGGCTGCTGGCCTACTCCCTCTACGGCTTCAACCTGCTCCGGGTCGGGCCGGCCCTGGTCCCCTTCCTGATCGGTCTGCTCCTCTTCGGCTGGGCCGTGGGCATGCTGACCATGGGCCTGGTCCTCCGTTTCGGCCACGCCTCCGAGGCCCTCATCTGGGGCGTGCCCTTCCTGATTCAGCCCATATCGGCCGTGTTCTACCCGGTGGACACCCTGCCCGGCTGGCTGAGGCTCGTCGCCTGCCTACTGCCCTCGACCCACGTCTTCGAGGGGCTGAGAGCCAGCCTGAGCAGCGGCCAGGTCAACGGCCGCATCTTCCTGATCATGCTCGCCCTGAACGTAGTCTACCTGATCGCCGGGGCTCTCTTTTTCGGCCACATGCTCCGCTCGGTCCGGGAGCAGGGCCGGCTGGCCCGGACGGGCATGGAGTGAGGCCAACCGGGGAAATCAAGGTTTATTCTTCCGAGCTTAAGGGGGAGGCCATGAACGTGAGATCGACCGACCCCGGCCGTGCCGCCGGCTGGTTGACGTTCATTCTGGTGGCCTGGCTGGGCCTGGCCCTGGCCTGGGGGCTCGGCCCGGCCGCGGCCGGGCAGGCTCCCGAGGCCGGCGCGCATTTGGCCGAATTCGAGGGCCTGCGCCTCCACTACCTGGACCAGGGCTCGGGCGGCCAGGCCTTGGTCCTGATCCACGGCTGGAGCTGTGACCGGACTTTCTGGCGCCACCAGATCCCGGCCCTGGCCCGTCGAGGGCGGGTGCTCGCCCTGGACCTGCCCGGCCACGGCCAGAGCGACAAGCCCCGCCTGGACTACACCCAGGACTTCCTGGCCGACTCGGTCAAGGCCGTCCTGGAGGCGGCCCGGGTGGAGCGGGCCGTGCTGGTCGGCCACAGCATGGGCTACTCCGTCTCCCGCCGGCTCCTGCTCCATCACCCCGGCCTGGTCAAAGCCCTGGTCAACGTTGACGGGGCCTACAACCGGGCGCCCCGGGACCCGGCCGAGCGGGACAAGTGGCTCAAGGAAAACCAGGCCTTCGCCCAAATCTTCCAAGGACCGGACTACCAGCGGGTGGTCGGCGAGTTCATCGACTCCATGATCCAGCCCGACACCCCGGCCGCCCTGGTCCGGGAGATCAAGACCAGGATGCTGGCCACGCCCCAGTACGTGGGGACCAGCGCCATGACTCATTTCATCGAGCCCGGACTCTGGACCGAGGAGGTTGCGGATGTCCCGGTCCTGGCCGTCTACGCCGCCCACCCCGAGCTCTGGCCGGACAACGAAGAATTCCTGAGGAAACTGTATCCGAGACTGGAGTATCACCTCTGGACCGGCGTCAGCCACTTCCTGATGCTGGAGCGGCCGGACCGGTTCAATAAGCTCCTGCTCGATTTCCTGGCCCGGCTGGACTGACCGTCGGGTGAAAAACCAGGTGGGCCGACGCGGGGGCCCCCCTGGTTTTTACTGATGAGGTGAGGCCCGCCTCAGGCCGGCGGGTTGTAGAGGATCCGGGGCCCGACCGCGGCCAGATCCGGGCAGCCGGTCAGGATCATGGCCGAGATCAGCTCGTCCCTGATCTGCTTGAGGTAGAGGCCGACCCCCTCCCGGCCGCCGCCGATGGTCGCCCAGGCAAAGGGCCGGCCGATGAGGACGGCGTCGGCGCCCAGGGCCAGCATCTTGAGCACGTCGGCCCCGCTGCGCACCCCGCCGTCGACCAGGACGGCGATCCGGCCGGCCGCGGCCTTGACAATGGCCGGCAGGACCTCGGCCGTGCCGGGCAGGTCGTCCATGACCCGGCCGCCGTGGTTGGAGACGACTATCCCGGCCGCGCCCACTTCCACGGCCAGCTCGGCCTCGTCCGGGGTCATGATGCCCTTGAGGATGAACTTGAGGGGCGTGTACTCGACGATACGGCGCAGCCGCTCCGGCTTCTGGGGCCAGACCGGCCGGCCCATCAGGCGCGGGGTGATCAGGCCGGCCGCGTCCACGTCCATGCCCACCAGGCTGGCCCCGGCCTCGGCGGCCTGGTCCAGCTTGGGCAGGAGGTACTCGTCGTCAAAGGGCTTGACCACGGGCACGCCCCGGCCGCCCACCCGCTTGAGGGCCTTGAGCCCGGCCTGGTAGATGTAGTCGGGCACGGCGTCGCCGAAGCAGCCCAGGACACCCGCCTCGACGCAGCCAGCCAGGACCTCGGCGATGTAGTCGTCCTCTGACATGGCCCCGCCCATGTTGATCTTGGTCCCGGCCACCGGCGCGGCCAGGACCGGCAGGGCCAGGTCCTGGCCCAGGAGCGTGGTCCGGGGGTCCGGGTCGGCGGCGTCATGAAGGACCCTCATGTTGAGCCGGTAGCGGGCCAGGGCGTTGAAGTTGGCCTTGAACGCGCCTCCGGTGCCGACCCCGCCCATGCCCGGCATCTCCCCGGCGCAGGCCCGGCCGTCGCAGACCGGGCAGAGCCGGCAGGCTCCGGCCATGAGCTCCTTGGCCCGCTGGCGAATCTCCTTCATCTCCAAAGCGCACCCCCTCCTTGAGTCTGGATCACCTGAGACGAACGAACGTCGGACCGATCCCGGGGCAGACTATGCCAGCCCGGCTGGGCCAGTCAACCCGAGGCCGGCGGCCTAGCGCCGGCCCTGGGGCGCGTCGGCCTGGTCCGAGTAGCCCCGCTTCTCCCAGAAGCCCAGATAGGGCTTGTCCGAGAGCTGGATGCGGGTCACCCAGCGGACCCACTTGTAGCCCAGCTTGTCCTCGGCGACCAGCCAGAAGGGAAAGCCCCGCCGCTCGTCGAGCTGGAGGCCGTTGACGTGGCTGGCCAGCATGAGGTCCCTGCCCAGGACGTAGTCCAGCGGCAGGGCCGAGGAGTAGCCGTCCTGGGCCCAGAAGATGACCACCTTGGCCTCGGGCTTGGGCCGGGCCAGGTCGAGGAGGTCCTTGAGCCTGACCCCGTCCAAGAGGAGCCGCTCCGACCAGCCCTCGACGCAGTGCATGATCACCACCTTGCGGACCTTGGGCAGGGCCAGGACCTGGTCGTACTTCAGCTCCAGGCTCTCGGCCACCAGGCCGTCGAGCTTGAGGCGGTAGGCCTGGGGGTCGATCTTCTGGGGGCCCTTGATGGAGTTGTCGTACTTCCGGTCAAAGAGGTCCAGTTTCTGGCCCTGGTAGTCCCGGATCTCGACCACCTCCGCGGCCGTTACCGGGCCGGGAGCCGAGCCGGCGGCCAGGACCAGGCCGAGCAGGACGGCGGCAAGTCTGAGGTTCATTTTGGTTCTCCTCCCCTGCCGGACAATGATACCCCGGCCGGCCCGAGCCGGCCAGTCGGCCGGCCGACAGAGGCGCCCGAGCCAGCCGAGCGGGAAGGTCAATCGGCCAGAGTGAAGCGCCAGCGGCAGAAGAGCTCGGGCGGGTGGTCGTCGGGCGGGGCGAAGAGGCACTCGACCCTTATCCGGGGGTCGATCTCCTTGGCGAAGCCGCTGAACTCGGCCCGGTGCATGTCCTTGCAGTCGTACTCGCCCAGGTTCCGGACCAGCCGGGCCTCCTGGGAGGGGCAGGAGGGCACGCTCAGGATGATCTCACCCGGCCTCTCCTCGATCCGGTAGCCGACGATGATCTGCCAGGGGAAGAGCCGGAGCGCCCTGACAAAGCCTTCCAGGCCGCCCTCGGTCAGGTTGAAGCGTTGCTTGAGGTCCCGGGCGGCCAGCTCGGCCGACTTGCCCCAGACCAGCTCGTTGATCTTGCAGGCCTCCTGGTGGCCGTGGCGGTTCTCGACGTTGATGAACCAGAAGGCGTCCACCACCCGGTAGCTGTGCATCAGGAACTCGAGGTAGTTGACCAGGTCGGCCTTGTCCCAGTCCTGAAAGTCGGCCCCCTGAAAGTCGGCCATTGATCCCCCCTTCCAGCCGGGCGGTCCGGCGTAGACTCAGAGTTTAGCCTCTGGCTGGCCGGCGGCGCAAGGCCCAAGGCTCGATTCACGACCCCGGCCGGCCCTTGACAGGGCCCGGCCCCCGGGCCAACATCATAGGTCGGGTCGATTCAATCCGCCGCCGCAATACACCTTGGGACAGCCTGGAGGAGAGGCATGGAGACCATCCCGGCGGTTCTGAGCCAGGTTGGCCGGCGTTCCGCCGGGAGCGCAGCCCTGGTCCACTGCCAGCGGAAAGTCCGCTGGACCTACGCCCAGCTCCTGGACCGGGCCCGGCAAGCCGCGGCCGGATTGAGCCGACTGGGCCTGGGACCGGGCCAGCCCGCGGCCATCTGGGGCCCCAACCGGCCCGAGTGGCTGGTCAGCCAGATAGCCTTATGCCTCCTGGGCGCGATCTGGGTGCCCCTGGACCCGGGGGCCGGCCCCGAGGAGGCCGCCTTCCTGCTCCGGGACTCGGGGGTCCGGGTCCTCCTGCTCAGCCCGGAGCTGGAGCCGGTCTGGGAGAGGGCCCGGCCGGGCCTGGAGGAACTGAAGGTGATCGTCTGGCCGGCCGATGAGGCCGGGCCGGCCGGCGGGGGGATGGCCTGGGCCGACCTGCTGGCCCAGGGCCGGGCCGGCCTGGACTCGGAGCCGGCCGCCCGGGTCTCGGCCGGGGACCCGGCTGCGATAATGTACACCTCGGGCACCACCGGCCGGCCCAAGGGGGTGGTCCTGAGCCAGGGCGGCCTGGCGGCCAAATGCCTGGCCTCGACCGAGAGGCAGGGCCTGAGCGGGCGGGATCGGCTGGCCCTGTTCTTCCCGCTCTTCCACATGTTCGGCAACACCTGCGTCGCCCTGGCCGGCCTCTGCCGGGGCGCGGCCCTGATCGTGCCGGCCGATGCTTTCGAGCCCGAGGCGGTCCTGGCCGCCCTGGCCAGGGAGGGCTGCACCGCCGTCTACGGCGCGCCGAGCATGTTCGCCGCCCTGCTGGACGGGCCGGACCTGGCCGGGCGCGACCTGTCGAGCCTGAGGACCGGCATCGTCGGCGGCGCGCCCTGCCCCCCGGAGCTGATGAAGCGGATCGTCACCGACCTGGGCGCCGGCCAGATCACCGTCGGCTACGGCATCACCGAGGCCTCCTCTTGGGTGACCCTGACCCGGCCCGACGATCCCCTGGAGCTGAAGGTCTCCACGGCCGGCCCGCCCCTGCCCGGCTGCGAGGTCAGGATCTTCGATCCCGAGACCGACCGGTCACTCCCCCCGGGCCGGACCGGCGAGATCGCGGTCCGGGGTGGGCTGATGCTGGGCTATCACCGGCTGGAGGGCCTGACCGGCCGGGCCATCGACCGCCGGGGCTGGTACCGCACCGGCGACCTGGGCTTCCTGGACGAGGCCGGCTACCTGCACCTCAGCGGCCGGCTCAAGGACGTCATCCTCCGCGACGGCGGCGAGATCCAGCCGGCCGAAGTGGAGGAGGCGCTCTACCGCCTCGAGGGCGTGGCCGAGGCCCAGGCCTTCGGCCTGCCCGACGAGAGGCGCGGCCAGCTCCTGGCCCTCTGGATCAGGCCCAAGGCCGGGTCAGGGTTGAGCCTGGAAGCGGTGGCCGCCTTTCTCAGGGCCAAGCTCGACGAGAGGCTCCGGCCCGACCGGATCAAACTGGTAGAGAGCTTTCCGGCCACCCGCTCGGGCAAGGTCCAGAAATACAGGCTCAGGGAGCTGGCTCTGGCCGAAGAGGATGGAGCCTGGTCCGGCTGAAGCGGACCCGGACAGGCTCTAGCCCCGCCGGAGAGGTCGCGCCGGGCGGCTCAGGAGGCCTTTTCCCGGCCGCTCTGCTTCAGGACCGGACAGCCCAGGCAGCAGGACAGGCCCAGCGGGCCGGCGACGTCGTTGAGCCAGTCCTCGTTGAAGCGCTTGGACAATTGGTTGGCCAGGGCCTGCCGGCGGAGACAGGTGCGGCGGGTTATTCTGGGCTGACCGGGCAGGTGGGGACAGGTGTAGATCAGCCCGGCGTTGGCCTTGAGCCACTGCTCGACGTCTGGGTTTGGGGAAACTGCAACTTCCTGGAGCATTGACCCGTCCTCCCGACTGACCTGGCGGCGGTCAGTCCGTCAGGGATCGCCTCTGATCCCCATCCAACCCTGACCGAAAAGTCGTGCAATTATCTTGCCAGACCATCCCTGGGCGCCGGGGCGCGATCAATATTGACTCTCGGCGATTCGAGGCGGCCGGTCCGGCCGGGCGTGGGGGGCCGGGTTACGATGGCGTATTCCTGTCCCGGCCGACGGTTACCATTTCGGCGACCGGGCCGCTCAGCCGGGTCTGTCTGGCGCCCCGGCAGCGAGATGGAGCGGGGTCAGGAAGGCACTCAACTTGGGGGTTGACACCGCCTGGCCGGCTGGAAAGAATCTAGCCAGCAGGAGGGGAGAAAATGCCGACCTACGAATACCAGTGCCGGGCTTGCGGTCATGAGTTTTCGCTGGTCCAGACCATCTCCGAGCACGAGAAGGCCAAGGTGGCCTGCCCCAAATGCCAGAGCAAGCGGACCAGGCAGCTCGTGTCGTCCTTCACGGCCAAGACGAGCCGGAAAAGCTAGCCCCGGGCGCCAGCCCGCCGCCGGTCCCCTGCCCGGTGCGACCCTCAAGGAAGAGGGGGAGGAATCATGCCCAGATTTTCTCCAGTTCTGGCGGCCCTGGCCGGCCTGATCCTCCTCCTGGCCGGCGCCTCCCCGGCCGGAGCCGGCGAGGCCGAAGCGGCCGCCGCGGCCCGGAGCAACAACCTCTTCGCCCTGAACCTCTACCGGCAGCTGGTTGACATCGAGGCCGGGCAGCCCGGCCGGGAGGGGGGAAGTCTCTTCTTCTCGCCCTACAGCGCGGCCACGGCCCTGGCCATGGCCCTGGCCGGGGCCCGCGGCCAGACTGCGGCCCAGATGGCCCGGGTCCTGGGCTTCAGCCTGCCCCAGGCCGAGGTCCACCCCGCCCTGGCCGAACTGGCCGGACAGATAGAGGCGGCCGGCCGCGGCCAGGACCAGGAGCTGGCCCTGGCCAACGCGGTCTGGCCCAGGGCCGGCCTGGAGCTGACCCCCGAGTACCTGAACCTGATCCGGACCAACTACGGCCAGGAGGTGCGGCAGCTCGACTTCTGCGACGAGCCCAAGGCCCGCCGGACCATCAACGCCTGGGTGGCCGGGAAGACCCGGGAGCGGATCCAGGACCTCATCGCCCCCCGCATGCTCGACTGCCAGACCATGCTGGTCCTGACCAACGCCATCTACTTCCTGGGCAAATGGGCGTCCGCCTTTGACCCGTCCGCCACCCGGCCCGGGCCCTTCTGGCCCAGGCCCGAGGATCGGCTCGAGACCCCCTTCATGCACCTGGAGGATCGCTTCCCCTACGCCGAGAGGCCGGCCGGCCAGGTCCTGGAGCTGCCCTACCTGGGCCAGCGCCTGGCCATGGTCATCCTCCTGCCCAGGCAAAAGGACGGCCTGGGCGACCTGGAGAAGTCCCTCAGCCCGGAGAGCCTGGCCGACTGGCTGGCCGGCCTGAGGCCCCAGGAAGTGATGGTCAGCCTGCCCCGCTTCAAGCTCAAGACCCGCTACCTCCTCCAGGACTCCCTCCAGGCCGCGGGCATGACCGAGGCCTTCACCCCCAGGGCCGACTTCTCGGGCCTGACCGGCCGGCCGGGACCCTACATCGATCTGGTGGTCCACCAGGCCTGGCTCGAGGTGGAGGAGTCCGGCACCGAGGCGGCCGCGGCCACGGCGGTGATCATCACCAAGTCGGCCCCGGGAGAGCCGACCGTCTTCAGGGCCGACCACCCCTTCCTCTTCCTGATCCGCGACCGGCAGACCGGGGCCATTCTCTTCCTGGGCCGGCTGAGCCGGCCGGAGTCGAGCTGAGCCCCCCTCGAGCCGGCCGCGGCCGGCTTGACAGTGCCCCGGCCGGCCTCTAACCTAGAACGGCCGGGTCTGGCCGGCCGGGGGATTGAGTGAGCGAGTCCCTGGTCTCCATAGTGCGCTACCGGCCCGAGGCGGACTCGGTCCGGCGGGCCGTGGACCTCTGCCAAGGCCTCGACCGCCTGCCGGCCGGAGCCAGGGTCTTCATCAAGCCCAACATCGTCTTCTGGACCAAAGCCGTGCCCTTTCCCAAGTGGGGCGTGGTCACCACCTCCCGGGTGGTCGAGGCGGTGGTGGTCCTGCTCAAGGAGCGCGGGGCCGGCCGGATCACCCTGGGCGAGGGCATGGTCCTGCCCGATCCCAGGGACGAGGCCACCCCGGCCCACGCCTTTGACTACCTGGGTTACGGCCGCCTCAAGGAGCGTTACGGGGTTAGGACGATCAATGTCCTCAGGGAACCTTTCCAGAAGGTCGTCCTGGGCGACGGGGTGGAACTCAGGTTCAACCGGGAGGCCCTGGAGGCCGACTTCCTGGTCAGCCTGCCGGTGCTCAAGACCCACGCTCAGGCCGTGGTCTCGCTGGGGATCAAGAACCTCAAGGGACTGACGGACATCGCCTCGCGCAAGAAGTGCCACGGCCCCGACCCGGATCGGGACCTCAACTTTCACCTGGCCCGCCTGGCCGACTGGCTGCCGCCCTCCCTGAGCGTGATCGACGGCATCTACTCCCTGGAGCTGGGGCCGTCCTTTGACGGCCGGGCCCGGCGGAGCGACCTGCTCATCGCCTCGGCCGACATCCTGTCCGCCGACCTGGTCGGCGCGGCCTGCCTGGGCTTCGAGCCGGCCCGGGTGCCGCACCTGGCCCTGACGGCCCAGCGTCGGGGCCGGCCGACCGACCTGAGCGACGTGAAGGTGGTCGGCCTGCCCGTGAGGGAGGCGGCCGCGCCCCACGAGTACTCCTTCGCCTACACCGACGACGGCAGCCTGCCCCTGGGCCTCAAGCAAATGGGCCTTAAGGGGCTGAGCTACCGCCAGTACGACCTGACCATGTGCACCTACTGCTCGGCCCTCAACCTGGTCACCATCTCGGCCATCATCCGGGCCTTCAAGGGCCGGCCCTTTGACGAGATCGAGATCCTGACCGGCAAGGTAATGAAGCCCAGCCCGGGCAAGAAGCACACTCTCCTGGTGGGCAAGTGCATCTACCAGGCCAACAAGGACAACCCCGACATCAACGACCTCAAGGCCGTCAAGGGCTGCCCGCCCTCGCCCCGGCGGGTGGTCGAGGCGCTCCGGGAATTGGGGATCGAGGTCGACCCCTATCCCTTCGAGCACCTGGACGAGGTGCCGGGCTGGTTCATGAAGAGGTACCGCGGGCGGCCCGAGTTCGACGAGAGTTTCTTTCGGATCGACTAGACCGGGCCAAAGCCGCGGTTTGAGGGCTTCCATTCAGTCCGGCCCGTCCTATCGGACAGGCCGGGGATCCGGCGGGAGGAGAGATGGACCGCAACAGGGATTTCCAAGGGAGCTCGGGCATCATCACCGGCGCGGCCAGCGGCATCGGCCGGGCCGCGGCTGAGGTCCTGGCCCAGCGGGGCGCGGCCCTGGCCCTGGCCGACCTGGCCCTTCCGGCGGTGGAGGAGCTGGCGGCCGAAATCGAGGCGGCCGGCGGCTCGAAGCCGCTCCGCCTGAAGATCGACGTGACCAGTGAGGCGGACGTGGCCCGGCTGGTCGAGGAGACCAGGGCCGCCTTCGGCCGGATCGACTTCCTGGTCACCAGCGCCGGCATCCTCCGCCGGACCGCCTTCACCCAGATCGAGCCGGCCGAATGGGACCTGATGATGGCCGTCAACCTGCGCGGCGTCTTTCTCTGCTGCCAGGCCGTCACCCCGGCCATGATCGCCCAGGGACGGGGGGTCATCGTCAACGTGGCCTCCCTGGCCGGCCGCTCGACCAGCATTCTGGGCGGGGCCCACTACACAGCGGCCAAGCACGCCGTCATCGGCCTGACCCGGCACATGGCCCGGGAGCTGGGGCCCCAGGGCATCCGGGTCAACGCCTTCTGCCCCGGGGGCACCCTGACGCCCATGGTCACCAACACCACCACCCCCGAGGCCAGGGACGGCATCGCCGCGGCCATACCGTTGCGCCGCTTAGGCCGACCCGAGGAGCAGGCCCAAGTCATCGCCTTCCTCCTGAGCGAGGAGTCGGGCTACATGACCGGGGCGGCCGTGGACTCCAACGGCGGCGCCCTGATGCTCTAGAACCTGATACCGATTCCGAAAGGAGAGAATGGATGGACAAAGCTCAGCAGGCTTACAACGACAAGCTGGCCCAGCACCTGATCAAGCGCCTGGAGAAGCGCCGCCTGGGGGCGAGCTACGCCCCCACCGCCGAGCAGGCCAAGCAGGAGGTTCTGGCCATGATCCCGAAGGGCTCGACCGTGGTCAGGGCCGGGTCCATAACCCTGGACGGCCTGGGCTTCTGGGAGGCGGTGGCCGCGCTGCCCGGGGTGAAGCTTCTAGACCCCTTCAAGCCGGGTCTCGAACCCCAGGAGGGGATTGAGATCAGACGGCAGGGCATGACCGCCGACTTCCTGGTCACCAGTTCCAACGCCATCACCCTGGACGGCCAGCTGGTCAACCTGGACGCCACGGGCAACCGGGTGGCCGGCATGATCTTCGGGCCCAAGAAGGTCATCCTGGTGGTCGGCCTGAACAAGGTCGCCCCGGACCTCCAGACGGCCTGGCAGCGGGTCAAGCACTACGCCGCGCCGGTCGTCTGCGGCAGGCTCAAGGCCAAGACGCCCTGCGCCGAGACCGGCCTCTGTACGGACTGCAGCTCGCCGGACCGTATCTGCAACTTCTGGACGGTGATCGAGGGCCACAGGTTCAAGGACCGTCTCCACGTCAAGCTGGTCGGCGAGAACCTGGGCTACTAGGCCGGCGGCCGGGCCGGAGCCAGACGAACGGAGGGGCTTCCCAGCCGGGGCTCCGCCGGCCGGCCGAGGCTTTCCCCGGCCCGGCGAGTCCGGGCCGGGGGCGGCCTCCGGCCTTGAAATCAAGAATATTCGAGAGTTGACACTCAAGGGCCGTTGGGGTAGCTTAGCTTTGCTAAAATTATGGCAAGTAATGGAGGCTTGATTTGTCCAGGCCGACAGGCCTGAGCGGGCCTTCGAGTCCGCCCGGGCCGCCCCTCCGGCCCGAGGATTCCCGGCGGTCACTCCGAGTCAGCCAAACTTGTTAGGGGCGGGGGTTATTGGCCCATGGACCTGGAAAGCATAATCAGACAGCAGGAGCAAGCCAAGGCCCTGGAGATCACCCTGGGGACCGATCTCCTGATCAAGCTGGAGGGCATCGACAGCTACCTCAAGAGCTCCCTGGTCGGCCTCGATGCCGGCTCCTATATGATCATCAAGACGCCCCGGGTCCGCGGCCTGGAGCACCGCCTCCAGCCGGGCGTGCTGGTGGTGGTCCGGTACCTGGCCAGCGGCAAGATTTACGGCTTTCAGTCCAAGCTCCTGGGCCACGTCGAGCAGCCCGTTGCCTTGATGTTCCTGTCCTACCCCGAGGTGGTCTCGTCCCAGGATCTCAGGAAGGAGCCCCGGCGCGCCTGTCAGATCCCGGCCCAGGCCCAGATCGGCGGGCAGCCGGTCGACGGAATCCTGGTCGATCTGAGCTCCTGCGGGGCCCGCTTCGCCTTTCGCTCCGAGGGCACCCAGCCCGTCAAGGTCAAGGATCAGCTCCTTCTGGCCTTTCAACTGGCCGGCCAGGGCCAGACCTTCAACGCCATTGTCAGAAGCGTCAGCCACGAGGGGGGCAAGGCTTTTCTGGGCCTGGAGTTCGTAGACCTGAAGCCGGAGACGCGCCAGGGACTGGAAGCCTTTCTCAAGACCCTGGAGGTCTGACCGCCCCCTGTCCTTCCGGCCCGCCTCAGACCTTCCTGGCCCTGATCCCGGCCATCATCTCCCTGACCGCCCGGTAGTGCTCCGGTGTGGCCATGGCTTGCCTGAAGGCGGCCAGCTCCGGCCCCAGGGTCTCCTCCAGGCCTGATTGGGCGCCCAGGCGCATGATCCGCTTGGCCAGGCGGACGGCCGGGCCGGGCAGAGAAGCGATCTGCCGGCCCAGGTCCAGGGCCCGCTCGAGCAGTTCCTCGGGCTCGACCACCTGATTGACCAGGCCCAAGTCGAGGGCCTCCGCGGCGGTGATTTGCCGGGCGGTCAGGGCCAGGTCCAGGGCCCGGCCCAGGCCGATCAGGCGGGGCAGGAGGCAGGATGAGCCAAACTCGGGCGTAAGCCCAACTTTTACGAAGCCGCAAGACAGGACGGCCGTCCGGCTGGCCAGCCTCAGGTCGCAAGTCAGGGGCATGGTGAAGCCCCAGCCCACGGCCGGGCCGTTGATGGCGGCGATGAGCGGCTTGGGAAAATCCAGGAAGACCCGGGGGAAGGCCAGGTCGGTGAAGCGGTCGGCCAGGTCGGCCCGGCCGGACTCGGAGAGCCGGGCAAAGACGTCCAGGTCCCCCCCGGCGCTGAAGGCCGAGCCGGCCCCGGTGATGACCACCGCGGCCGGACCAGCCTCCCCGGCCGCCTCCTTAAGGGCCCGGGTCAGCTCGTCCTTCATCTCCAGGTTGAGGGCGTTGAGCCGCTCCGGCCGGTTCAGCCTGATCAGCCGGACCGGTCCCTTGTCGTCGATGAGCACGGTCTTGAGGGCCACGCTCGACCTCCCCGCTGGCCGGGCCCCAGCCTACCAGACCCCCGGCCCCGGTTCAACGGCCCGGAGGCCGCTCCTGGCCGTTCCGGCGGCCAAGGTGATACAATTCCGAGCCGGAGGCTTCGTGGTCGAGAGATGCGCCTGGGCCAGAAGCGATCTGCTGGCCGAGTACCATGATCGCGAGTGGGGTCTGCCCGTTCATGACGACAGGATCCTCTTCGAGTTCCTGGTCCTGGACGGTTTTCAGGCCGGGCTGAGCTGGGAGCTGGTCCTCAGGAAGCGGCCGGCCCTGCGCCGCGCCCTGGCCGACTTCGAGCCGGCCAGGCTGGCCCTCTTCGGCCCGGCCGAGGCCGAGAGGCTGGCCCGGGAGCCGGGGCTGATCCGCAACCGGCCCAAGATCGAGGCGGCCATCAGCAACGCCCGGGTCGTGCTGGCCCTCCAGGAGGAATTCGGCTCCTTCGACGCCTTTGTCTGGCGCTTCGTCGGCGGCCGGCCCCTGGTCAACGCCTGGTCGGACTGGCCGCAGGTGCCGGCCGAGTCCGAGCAATCCCGGGCGCTGAGCCGGGAGCTCAAGCGGCGCGGCTTCAAGTTCGTTGGCCCCAGGATCTGCTACGCCTTCATGCAGTCGGCCGGCCTGGTCAACGACCACCTCCTGGGCTGCTTTCGCCGGGCCGAGCTGCTCGGTCGGCTCTGAGCCGGCCCCCGGACGGCGGGCTCAGAGCCAGGCGGCCGGGCCCGATCTCGCCCGGTCTCAGCCAAAGAACCGATTGGCCGCCCGGTGGAGGCGCATCGCCAGGTAGGACCTGGCCAGGGGCAGGAAGAGCCGGCGGTCGAAGTTGGGGTTGCTCACCCCGCCCAGGAAGGAGAGGTAGTTGACGTGGTCGGCCACGGAAACCGGGCAGGCCGGGGCGTGGATGTACCTCAGGGAGCCGCTCCGGAAGCACTTCCACAGGGCGGCCGACATCTTGAGGAGCAGGTCGTTGCTCCCGGCCCGGCGGGCGTCCACCTGGGCGGGCGAACGGTAGGAGCTCTCGATGACCACCTCCCGGCCGTCGATCCGGCCCCGCCAGCTGGTGCAGGCCCCGGCGAAGATGACCCGCTCGCCCGCCTCGAGGTCCAGCGGCTCCTCGACCCGGCCGACCACGTAGCGGACCCGGCCCATCTTCCGGGCCACGTCCGGCTGGAAGCCCAGGATAATGTGCATGGCCTCCTGGAGGGCCCCGGGGCAGCCGCCCCAGCAATAGTCTGGCGAGTGGCTTTCCGGAAAGCGCCCCACCGTGCAGTGCAGGTTGAAGTCGCGGTTGAAGTAGTCGTCGATGTGTTCCAGGCAGAACTGGAAGGACCTGGTTTTGTCCCGGACCTCGTCCAGGGGGAAGTCGCCGCCGACGTCGATCTCGTCCAGGTTCAGCGGGCCCAGGCCGCGCCCGGCGGCCAGCCTCAGGTGGATCAGGTCGGCCGGGGCGAGGCCGACCATGTGGCAGCCCACGGTGTCCACGGCGCAGGGATTGAGGCCCATGACCACGGCCCCCAGGTTGAACGGCGTGGGAGTGAGCATCATCTTCTGGCCGGCCTTGATGCCGTCCACGGCGATGAAGCCGGGCCGGACGACCTGGCTCAGGTCGGCGATCTTGTGCTCCAGGAAGCTGTTGTGGTCGATGAGCCGGTGCCGGTCGTCCTGGAGGCCGATGAGGTTCTTGAGGCTCAGGGTCAGCTTGGTCCAGGGGTGGGCCTTGAGCTTGGGCAGGTTTACGAGAAAGTCGCAGCGCCTGACCGGCTCCGGGACAAAGATCAGGTCGCGCAGGTTCTCCCGGCCCTCCAGGCTGACCGGCACCTGCCTGGCCTCGTCGAAGTAATGGGTCCTGACCCGGTGCCGCCTGAGCAGGTCGGTGTAGCCGGCCTGGCGAAAACAGAACCGGGTGGGCACGGTGATGCCGGAGCGCTCGCCCACGGCCAGCTCTTCCAGATCCGGGGCCCGCTCCTTGACGGCCAGGATGACCCCTTCCAGGAACTCCCGGCGGGTGAAGGCGTGGGGGAATATCTGGGGATGGGCCAGGACGACGTTGGGCTTGAGGAGCACCCGCCCCTCCGGCCGGACGCCCAGCTCCTCCATCCCCTCCCTGACCAGGCCGGCGATCCTGGCCGGATCATACTCGTCGCAACGCCGGATCAGGACCCTGTGCTTCAAGAGCGATCCCCGGGCTCTGACCTCCGCCCCGGCGAAATCCGGCCGCAGGGGCAACCCTGGAGGTAGGGCGGTCGAGAGCAGCCTACCAGAATCGGGCGCCAGGGACAACGCCTCCGGAACCAGTCCGGCCCTCGCCCGACCGGCCCGAGGCCCGGATTGACAGCCCGGGGTGGCGGCCCTAAATTCAAACAGGATTGGACTTTTTATCGAGCGAGGTCCCCCCATCCTTGCCAGCCGAGGTCGAACGCCGCCTGGCCGCCATCCTCATGGCCCGCGTCGAGGGCTACACCCGGCTCATGCGCCGGGACGAGGCGGCCACGGTCAGCCTTCTGGCCGACTACCGGGGGGTCATGAGGGGCCTGATCGAGGCCCGTCACGGCCGGGTGGTCGACTCGCCGGGCGGCAGCCTGATGGCCGAGTTCTCCAGCGTTGTCGAGGCGGTCCAGGCGGCGGTGGAGATTCAGCGCCAACTGGCGGCCAGGAACGCCGGCTTGGAGAAAGAGCGGAGGCTGATCTTCCGCATCGGGGTCACCTGCGGCGACGTCCTGGCCGAGGAAAACCGCCTTTACGGCCAGTGGATCAACCTGGCCGCCCGCCTGGAGAAACTGGCCGAGCCGGGCGGCGTCTTCATCTCCGACATCGCCTTCAGCCAGGTCAAGGGCAGGCTCGACCTGGGCTTCGACTGCCTGGGCGATTTCGCGGTCAAGAACATCGACGAGCCGGTCAGGATCTACCGGGTGGTCGATCGGCCCGGAGCCGGCCTGACCTCCTGCCCGCCCGGGCGGCGCGGCCGGCGCCTGCTCGGCCTCCTGGGCGCCCTGGCCGTTGCGGCCCTGATCTTCGGGGCCGGGTTCTGGCTGGCCCGGACGTCCGACCAGGGCCCGGCCGGGCCCGGGAAAGAGGCCCCGGCCCTGGCGCCGCCGGCCAGACCCTCGATCGTGGTCCTGCCCTTCGCCAACTTAAGCCCCGAGTCCGAGCACGATTACCTGAGCGACGGCATCACCGAGAGCCTGATCACCGATCTGAGCCGGATCTCGGGCCTGTTCGTCATCGCCCGCAACACCGCCTTCAGCTACAAGAAAAAAGACTTCAGCCCGGCCCAGGTCGGCCGCGACCTGGGCGTGCGCTACCTGCTCCAGGGCAGCGTCCGCCGCCAGGGCAGGCAGGTCCGCGTCACCGCCGAGCTGGTGGACGCCGCCAGCGGCAGCAGCCTCTGGTCCGAGAGTTACGACCGGGAGATGGAGGACGTCTTCAACCTCGAGGACGAGGTCACCCGGGAGATCGTGACCGCCCTCAAGGTCAAGCTGACCGAAGAGGAGCGGGCCCGCCGGGCCAACCGGTACAAGGTCAACCCGGAGGCCTACGACTACTTCCTGCGCGGCCAGCAGTACACCATCCGTTTCTCCCGGGAGGCCAACGCCCAGGCCCGCCGCCTTTACGAGCGGGCCGTGAAGCTGGACCCGGACTACGCCCTGGCCTACGTCGGTCTGGGCTGGACCTACTTCCAGGAGTTCCCCCTGGGCTGGAGCCCGGCGGCGGGCTCCCTCAACCGGGCCGAGGAGCTGGCCCGCAAGGCCATCGCCCTCGATCCCGAGCTGCCCCAGGCTTACGTCCTCCTGGGCTGGATCGAGCTGTGGCAGAAGAAGCACGACCAGGCCGTAGCCGCCGGAGAAAAGGCCCTGGACCTGGACCCCAACAACGCCGACTCCATGGCCTTCCTCTCCCACGCCCTGGCCTTTGCCGACCGGCCCGGGGAGGCGGTCGAACTGATCGGGCGGGCCATGCGCCTCAACCCGCGCTACCCGGCCTGGTACCTCTTTTATCTGGGCCACGCCCAGATCCTGCTGGGCCGGGCCGAGGAAGCGGTGGAAAGCCTCAGGCAGGCCCTCCTCCTCGACCCCAAGCTCATGGCCGCTCAGGTCATGCTGGCCGCGGCCCTGGCCGAGCTGGGCCGGCTCGAGGAGGCCGGAGCCGCGGTCAAGGACATGCTGGCCCTGAACCCCGACTACTCCCTCCAGATTGCCCGCCAGCGGCTGCCTTACAAGGACAAGGCCGTCCTGGAGCGGATGCTCAGGAATCTGGCCCGGGCCGGCCTGAAGTGACGGCGCTCCGGCCCCGGGCTCCGGACGGGCTTGACCTGTCCGGCTGACCGATGCTACCTAGGCCTTGGGAGCGGCCGCAGCGGGCAGCGATCCGATGCGGCGCAGTCATCATGCTCAATCCTGGTGAGCCAATCAAGCGCCGGCCGATTCGGCCGATCTGTCTGGGCCTGGTCCTCCTAGCTCTGTGCGGCCAGGCCTGGGCCGGGAGTGTCACCATCACCGGCCTCAACGTCCTGGCCAAGAAGGGCATGCTCTTCGTTGAGGTCAACCTGACCGTGCCCCTGGCCCCCAAGGTGATCCGGGTCCTGGAGAAACCGGACCGGCCCATGCTCGCCCTGGACTTTCTGGGCGCGGACGGGCCGGACCTGCCCGAGTACATCGTCTCGCCCAGCCCCCTGGCCGCGGCCGTCCGGGTCGGCCGCCACTCGGACAAGCTCAGGATCGTGATCGATCTCATCCCCGGCAAGCATTACGTGGCCGAGCAGGCCCTCTTCCAGGACTCCAGCCGCTACGTGCTGGGCCTGAGGTTCGACACCGAACGCCAGGCGCCCGAGGCCGCTCCGACCCCGGCCCCGGCGCCTCCCCAGGCCGCAGCCCCGCCGCCGACCACAGCCCCGGAAACGCCGGCCGGCCGTCCGACCGGCCCGGCCGGGGTGGCCTCGACCCCCCAGGAGGTCGTCCCCCGGACCGAGACCGCCCCGGAGCCGGAGGAGAAGGCCGGGGAGGAATCGAGCCAGGCCGAGGAAGAAAAGCCGCTCCCGCCCCCGCCTCAGCCCCGGATCCGGTTCGGCCGGGAAGGCGGCGACTGAGCCGGCCGGCCGCCGAAAGGCTCCACCGGGCCGGCCCTCAACCCCGGGACAAGACGGCCCAATTCCTCCTTTCCCCTTGTCACGCCCGCCTCCTTGTGGTATGAGAGGCAGTTCGATGAATTTCACACGTGCCTGGATCGCCTCCTGGTGTTCCCGGGTTTCTCGGGGATGGGTCAGGCGAGATGAAGGGCGCGGCGGTCAACCGGGAGGAGTCAAGTGTTCCAGATTTCCATGAAGCAGCTTCTCGAGGCCGGGGTTCACTTCGGGCACCAGACCCGCCGCTGGAACCCCAAGATGAAGCCCTACATCTTCGGCGCCCGCAACGGCATCTACATCATCGACCTCCAGAAGACGGTCCAGCTCTTCAAGCTGGCCTACGACTTCGTCGTCGAGACGGTGGCCACGGGCAACCCGGTCCTCTTCGTCGGGACCAAGAAGCAGGCCCGCGACGCCATCATCGAGGAAAGCGGCCGGGCCCACCAGTACTTTGTCCAGCACCGATGGCTGGGCGGCATGCTGACCAACTTCAAGACCATCCGCCGCTCCATCGACAAGCTCAAGGAGCTGGAGCGCCTGCGCGACGAGGGCGGACTGGACCTGAGGCCCAAGAAGGAGCAGCTCAGCCTCAAGCGCGACCTGGCCAAGATCGAGCGCAACCTGGGCGGCATCAAGGAGATGGGCCGGCTGCCCGGCGCCATTTTCGTCATCGACCCCAAGCGGGAGAAGATCGCCGTGGCCGAGGCCAACCGGCTCAAGATTCCGGTGGTGGCCATCGTCGACACCAACTGCGATCCCGACCCCATTGACTACGTCGTCCCGGGCAACGACGATGCCATCCGGGCCATCCGGCTCATCACCGCCAAGATCGCCGACGCCTGCCTGGAAGGCCTGGCCCTCAGAGAGACCCGTCACGAGCGGGCCGTCCAGGAGGGCGAGGCCATCGTCGCCGAGCCGGCGGCCGAGGAAGAAGCGGCCGTGGAGCCGGTCATCACCACCGCCGACGGCGTCCAGGTCCAGGTCGACCGCAAGGGCCGCCCCTCGGGCGAGCTCGATCCCGAACTGGTCCAGGCGGCTCAGGCCGAACTCAAGGAAGAGCCCGATCAAGAGGACGAGTCCGAGACCGATTAGCCGGCTTAGGTCGGGGAGGATAGAGCTGTGGAAATCACCGCCAGCATGGTCAAGGAGCTGAGGGACAAGACCGGCGCCGGCATGATGGACTGCAAGAAGGCCCTGGCCGAGTCGGGCGGCGAGATCCAGGCCGCCATAGAGTACCTGCGCCAGAAGGGCCTGGCCACGGCCCGCAAGAGGGCCGGCCGGGCCATCAAGCAGGGACAGGTGGGCAGCTACATTCACGGCGGCGGCAAGATAGGGGTCCTGGTCGAGGTCAACTGCGAGACCGACTTCGTCGGCCGGACCCCCGAGTTCGGCGAGTTCGTCAAGAACATCGCCATGCACATCGCCGCCGCGGCTCCGCTGGCCGTCAACCGGGAAGAGGTGCCGCCCGAGGTGGTGGAGCAGGAGAAGAAGATCTACCGCGCCCAGGCCCTGGAAGAGGGCAAGCCGGAGAAGATCGTCGACAAGATCATCGAGGGCCGGCTCAAGAAATTCTTCACGGAAACGGTTCTCCTGGAGCAGCCCTACGTCAAAGACCCGGACATGTCGGTGGCCGACTACCTCAACCAGACAATCGCCCAGACCGGCGAGAACATGGAGATCAGGCGTTTCGCCAGGTTCGTGCTGGGCGAGGACTAGGAGTGAGCCGTCCAGGTGGCCTCTCCCCGGCCATACAACCGGGTTCTGCTTAAGCTCTCCGGCGAGGCCCTCATGGGCCAGCGGGCCTTCGGCCTCGACGGCGGGGTGGTCGACGAGGTGGCCGCCGAGATAGCCCGGGCCCGGGATCAGGGCGCCCAGATCGCCGTGGTGGTCGGCGGCGGCAACATCTTTCGGGGGATCTCGGCCGCGGCCAAGGGTCTGGACCGGGTCCAGGCCGACCAGATGGGCATGCTGGCCACGGTCATCAACGCCCTGGCCCTCAGGGAGGCCCTGGAGAGGCACGGCGCTCCGGCCCAGGTCATGTCGGCCGTGCCCATGGAGCCCATCGCCCGGCCGTTCAACCGGGACGAGGCCCTGGAGCTCCTGGACCAGGGCCGGGTCCTCGTCTTCGCCGCCGGCACGGGCTTGCCCTACTTCACCACCGACACCGCGGCCGCTCTCAGAGCGGTGGAGATCAAGGCTCAGGTTCTGATGAAGGCAACCAAGGTGGACGGGGTCTACGACTCCGACCCGGTCGAGAATCCCGGGGCCAGACGCTACGACAGGCTGGATTACCAGGAGGTCCTGATCAACAACCTCAGGGTCATGGACCAGACCGCGGTCTCGCTCTGCCGGGAAAACGACCTGCCCATCCTGGTCTTCAAGCTGGAGGCCGGCGGCCTGGAGGCGGCCGTGCGCGGCCAAAGCCGGGGCACACTGATCCAGGGAGGCGAGCCATGATCGACGAGGTCTTTGCCGAGTGCCGACAGGACATGGAAAAGTCCCTGGCCAATCTGGAGAGGGAGTACAAGCGGATCAGGACCGGCCGGGCCTCGACGGCCCTGCTGGAGGGCATCACCGTCGAGGCCTACGGCGCCGCCTCGCCCCTCAACCAGGTCGCCTCCCTGTCGGCTCCCGAGGCCAGGCTGCTGATGATCCAGCCCTGGGACAAGAGCATCATCGGCGAGATCGAGAAGGCCATCCTCAAGTCCGAGTTGGGCCTGACCCCGATGAACGACGGCAAGGTCATCCGCATCAACATCCCCCCCCTGAGCGAGGAGCGGCGGCGGGACCTGGTCAAGATCATCAAGAAGATGGCCGAGGAGGCCAAGGTGGCCGTGCGCAACGTCCGGCGCGAGGCCAACGAGATGCTCAAGGAGCTCAAGGCCGAGAAGGAAATCTCTGAAGACGAGATGTACAAGGGCACCGACGAGGTCCAGAAGATCACCGACTCCTACACGGCCAAGGCTGACGAGATCGCCGCGGCCAAGGAGCGGGAAATCATGGAATTCTAGCCTGGTCGCCACCCCGACCGAAGGGGATCATGAGCCCAACCCGCCCCGGAGCCGAGTGCCCTGAACTAGACCCCACCCGGCTTCCCCGACACGTAGCCATCATCATGGACGGCAACGGCCGCTGGGCCAAGCAGCGGGGTCTGCCCCGGATCAAGGGGCACTACGAGGGGTCCGAGTCGGTCCGCGAGGTTGTCCGGGCCTGCCGCAAGCTGGGCGTCGAGGTCCTGACCCTCTTCGCCTTTTCCACCGAGAATTGGGGCCGGCCCAAGACCGAGGTCCGGGCCCTGATGGAGCTGCTCAAGCGGTTCCTCCGCAAAGAGCGCCAGGAGATGATCGACCAGTCCATCCGGCTCAAGGCCGTCGGCCAGGTCGAGCGCCTGCCCGGGGACGTCCGCCGCCTCCTGGAACAGACCATAGCCGCCACGGCCAGGGGCGGCCAGATGGTCCTCAACCTGGCTCTGAGCTACGGCTCCCGGGCCGAGATCGCCTCGGCCTGCCAGCGGCTGGCCCAGCGCTGCCTGAACGGCCGGCTCAGACCCGAGGAGATCGACGAGAATAGGCTGGCCGCCGAGTTGATGACCGCGGACCTGCCCGAGGTGGACCTGCTCATCCGCACCTCGGGCGAGCACCGCCTCTCCAACTTCCTTCTCTGGCAGGCGGCCTACGCCGAGCTGCTCCTGACCCCGACCCTGTGGCCCGACTTCCGGGAGGCGGAGCTGATCGAGGCCCTGGTCCAGTACCAGGCTCGCGAGCGGCGCTTCGGCCTGACCTCGGAGCAGATCCAGTCAGGCCCCCCGCCCGGAGAGAACGGCTGATGCTCAGGCAGCGCGTCCTGACGACCCTGATCGGGCTGCCGCCCCTGCTGGCCGCCTTCATCTGGGGCCCGGCCTGGCTGGTCATTGCCATCTTTCTCGGCCTGGGCGCGGTGGCCTGGTTCGAGTACCTCCGCCTGATCGGCCGGCTCCACCTCTGGATGAAGCTGGCCGGCCTGGCCGGCGGCGAGGCCCTCCTGCTGGCCCTGTCCCTGCACGCCCAGGCCTGGGCCCTGACCGCGGCGACGGCCTCCCTGGGCCTGGTGGCGGGATTGGCCGTGTTGCTGTATCCTTCAAGAAGGGCGGCCCTGGAGGAGCTGAGCCTGGTCTGGCTGGGTTTGGGGCTCTTCTTCCTGCCTCTGGGCCTGGTGGCCGCTCTGGCCCTCCAGCCACCCAGCGGCCGGTTGTGGCTGTTCTTTTTGTTGGGCGTGGTCTTCGCCGCGGACGTGGGCGCCTATTTCACCGGGCGGGGCTGGGGCCGGAAGCGGCTCTTCCCCGAGGTCTCCCCGGGCAAGACCTGGGCCGGACTGTGGGGCGGGCTGCTCTCGGGCCTGCTGGTCGGCGCGTTGGGCGGCTCCTTTGACGGCGACGGCGCGGACTGGCTCCTGGGCGGCCTGATCGGTCTGGGCCTGGCCGCGCTGACCGTGATCGGGGATCTGATCGTCTCCATGATCAAGCGAACCTTCCAGGTCAAAGACGCCTCCGGGCTCCTGCCCGGACACGGCGGCCTGCTGGACCGGCTGGACAGCTTCATCCTGGCCGGGCCCGGCCTTTACCTGCTTCTGGAGCTGTGGCCGGACTGAATGGCTGAACGGCCTAAAAATCTGGTCGTGCTAGGCTCCACCGGCACCGTGGGTTCGCTGGCCCTGGAGCTGGCCGGGGAGAGCCCGGACCGCTTCCGGGTGATCGGCCTGGCCGCCGGCCGCAACGCCGCTCTCCTGGCCGAGCAGGTGGCCCGGTTCCGGCCCAGGCTGGTCTCGGTGGCCGATGAGGGGACCCGGCGGGCCCTGGAGAGGCGCCTGGGCGGCCGAACGGAGAGCCTGATCCGGGACGATGAGGCCGGTCTGGTCGAGGTCGCCAGCCTGGACGAGGCTGACCTGGTCGTCTCGGCCATAGTCGGGTTCGCCGGGCTGGCCCCGACCCTGGCCGCCCTCCAGGCCGGCAAGACCGTGGCCCTGGCCTGCAAGGAGAGCCTGGTGGCCGGCGGGCCGGTGGTCATGAAGGCGGCCCAGGCCTCGGGGGCCACTATCCTGCCAGTTGACTCCGAGCACTCGGCCATCTTCCAGGTCCTGGCCGGCCAGCGCCGCCAGGAGATCAAGCGGGTAGTCCTGACCGCCTCGGGCGGCCCCTTCTTCCATCTCTCGGCCGAGGAGCTGACCCGGGTCACCGCGGCCCAGGCCCTGGCCCACCCGACCTGGGTCATGGGCCCGAAGATCACCATCGACTCGGCCAGCCTGATGAACAAGGGCCTGGAGGTCATCGAGGCCTGCTGGCTCTTCGACCTGGGTCCGGACCAGATCGAGATGCACATCCACCGCCAGTCGGTCGTCCACTCGGCCGTGGAGTTCATCGACGGCTCCATCCTGGCCCAGATGGGCGTGCCCGACATGCGGCTGCCCCTGGCCTTTGCCCTGCACTATCCCCAGCGGGCCCCGGTGCCCGGCCTGGAGCCGCTCGACCTTTTCCAGGTCGGCCGCCTGACCTTCGAGCGGCCCGACTTCGAGCGCTTCCCCTGCCCCAGACTGGCCCTCGAGGCCGCCCGGGCCGGCCAGGGCGCCCCGGCCGCGCTCAACGCCGCCGACGAGGTGGCCGTGGCCGCCTTCCTGGAGGGGCGGATCGGCTTCACCGACATCCCGACGGTTATCCAGGAGACCCTGGCCGCCCACCGGCCCCGGCCCCTGGACGACCTGGAGGCGATCCTCGACGTCGACGCCTCGGCCCGGCGCCAGGCCGGCCTGGTGGTCGAGCGGCTGGCCGGCTCCTGGGCCGGTTTCAAGGAGATGGCCTCGTGACCACTCTCTGGGCCGCCATAGTCGTCCTGGGCGTCCTGGTCTTCGTCCACGAGCTGGGCCACTTCCTGGCCGCCCGGGCCTGCGGGGTCGAGGTCCGGCGCTTCTCGCTGGGTTTTGGGCCGCGCCTGATCGGGTTCAGGCGGGGCCCCACCGACTACCGCATCTCGGCCGTGCCCCTGGGCGGCTACGTCAAGATGCTCGGCGAGGCCCTGGACGACGAGATCGAGCCCGAGAAGACCCCGGTCTCCTTCGCCCACAAGCCGCCCGGCCAGCGCCTGATCATCGTCGCCGCCGGCCCGCTGGCCAACTTCGTCCTGGCCGTCATCCTCTTTGGCCTGATCACCCTGGTCTACGGCACACCCATGCTCCTGCCCCATGTGGGCAAGGTCCTGGACGGCTACCCGGCCCAGGCGGCCGGCCTCAAGCCGGGCGACACGGTCCTCAGCGTCGGGGACAAGGAGGTCTCCTCCTGGGAGGAGATGGCCGGGCTCATCGCCGGCAACGGCTCCAAGCCGCTCGACCTGACCATCAAGCGGGGCAAGGACATCCTGACCGTGACCATCACCCCGACCCATGGCCAGGCCCGGGACGCCTTCGGCCAGCTGGTGGCCAGGCCGATGATCGGCATCTCGCCCTCGGGCCAGACCTTCATCCGCCGGGTCTCCCCGACCCGGGCCTTTGTCGACGGGCTGGAGCAGACCTGGCAGGTCACCCGGCTGACCTTCCTGACCATCGTCAAGCTCATCCAGGGCCAGATTCCGCTCAAGACCGTGGGCGGGCCCATCTTCATCGCCCAGGCGGCCGGCCAGCAGGCCAAGGCCGGCGCGGTCAGCCTCCTCTTCTTCATGGGCCTTCTCTCGGTCAACCTGGGCCTTCTTAATCTGCTGCCCATCCCGGTCTTCGACGGCGGGCACCTGGCCTTCTTCACCATCGAGATGATTATCCGCCGGCCGGTTTCGGTGCGCATCCGCGAGCGGGCCCAGCAGGCCGGCCTGGCCTTCATCCTCATCTTCATGGCCCTGGTCTTCTACAACGACATCGCCCGGATCCTCACCGCTCCCGCGGGCTCGGGCTAGGAGCAAAGCTTGCTCTGCCTGGGCCTGGAGGCGGCCTCGCTCAGCCCCGGGGTGGGTCTGGCCGACGAGAGAGGCGTCCTTGTCGAGGTCTCCGAGCCCCGGCCGGCCTCCAAGGCCCAGGCCATCTTCGTCTACCTGGGCCGCCTGGTCGAGTCGGGCCGCCTCGAACTGGACGCTCTCGATCTCCTGGCCGTCACCGCCGGGCCGGGCTCGTTCACCGGCCTCAAGGTCGGTCTGGCCGCGGCCAAGGGCCTGGGCCTGGCCCTGGGGCTCAGGATTGCGCCCGTCTCCAGCCTGGCCGCCCTGGCCCGGGGCGCCGCCGAGGGCCTGGCCCCGGGCCGCCTGATCTGCCCCCTGCTGGACGCCCGCCGCGGGCTCGTCTACACGGCCCTCTTTCGCCTCGAGGACGGCCGGCTGACCAGGCTGAGCCAGGACGCGGCCGTAGCGCCGGAGAAGTGGGCCCTGGATCTGGCCGGGCTGGCCGAACCCCAGCCGCTCCTCCTGGCCGGCGAGGGGCTGGCCGCCTACGGCCGGCTGTTTCGGGAGCGCCTGGCCGGCCGGGCCGAGTTGGCCCCCGAGCCGGCCTGGACCATCCGGCCCGGGCAGGTGGCTCGGCTGGGCCTGGAGGCGGACGGCCAGGGCCTCAGCGTGGACGCGGCCGGGCTCAGGGCCAACTACCTCCGGCCGGTGGAGATCAGACCGCCGGCCAGGCCCCTGACCAGCCTCTGAGCGCCTCTTCCCTCCGCCCCGAGTGGCCGGCTGGCCGGCCGTATGGTAGCCTTATTGGGGCGGAGGGCTCCCTTTTCCGAAAAAGAACACTAGCAGGGGGTGGGCGATGTATTCCGAGATCGTCATGGATCACTTCAAGAATCCTCGCAACGTCGGCGAGATAGAAGGCGCCGACGGCGTGGGCGAGGTGGGCAATCCCCAGTGCGGCGACATGATGACCGTGTACATCAAGGTCAAGGACGACCGCATAGAAGACATCAAGTTCAAGACCTTCGGCTGCGGCGCGGCCATCGCCGTCTCCAGCATGGTCACCGAGATGGCCAAGGGCAAGACCCTTGAGGAGGCGATGAAGATCACCAACAAGCAGGTGGCCAAGGGGCTGGGCGGCCTGCCCCAGAAGAAGCTCCACTGCTCCAACCTGGGCGCCGACGCGCTGCACATGGCTATCAAGAACTACCGCGACCGCCAGGCGGGCAAGGAGCCCCCGGCCGAGGGGCAGGGCTACGGGCCCTTCTTCAAGACCCTCCAGCCCGGCGTGGGCCAGGAGACCTGCACCTGCCCCTACTGCGACGCCGAGCTGGAGGAGCCGGCCCCCTACTGCAAGGCCTGCGGCCACGAACTGACTGAAGACGCCAGCTAGCCGCGAGGAGGTGGTCGATGGATCTAGCCTATCTGGACAACTACGGGGCCACGCCGCTCCACCCCCAGGTCCTGGAGACGATGGTCAACTATCTCCAGACCACTTTCGGCAACCCCTCCAGCCAGCACAGCGTAGGCGACCGGGCGGCCGAGGCCCTGGCCGCGGCCAGGGAGCAGGTCTGCGGCCTGATCAACGCCGAGGAGAGGGAGGTCGTCTTCTGCTCCTCGGGCACCGAGTCGGTCAACACGGCCATCAAGGGCGTGGCCTTCGCCCTGCGGGACAAGGGCAAGCACATCGTCACCTCGGACATCGAGCACAACGCCGTGCTCAGGACCATGCGCCGACTGAGGCTCCTGGACTACCAGGTCACCTCGGTCTCGGTGGACGAGCACGGCCTGGTCGACCCGGCCGCCGTGGCCAAGGCCATCACCGACCAGACGGTCCTGGTGACCATCATGCACGCCAACAACGAGATCGGGACCATTCAGCCCATCGCCGAGATCGCCAAGATCTGCCGCCAGCGCAAGGTCGCCTTCCACACCGACGCCGTGGCCTCCTGCGGGCTGGTGCCCATCGACGTCAAGGCCCTGGACGTGGACCTGCTCTCCCTGGCGGCCAACCAGTTCCACGGCCCCTCTGGCGCGGCGGCGCTCTACGTCAAGCGGGGCACGACCATGTGGCCTCTCCTGGACGGCGGCGTCCAGGAGCGGGGCCGGCGGGCCGGGACCGAGAACATGGTCGGCATCGTCGGCCTGGGCAAGGCGGCCGAGCTGGCCCGGGCGGAAATGGGCGATCGCCAGGCCCGGGCCCGGGCCCTCAAGGAAAAACTGATCACCGGCCTCAAGGAGAGTGTGGCCGACGTCCGCTTCAACGGCCACCCGACCCAGTGCCTGCCCCACCTGGTCTCGGCCTCCATCTTCGGGGTCGAGGGCGAGAGCGTGATGATCATGCTCGACGAGGAGGGAATCTGCGTGGCCACGCGCTCGGCCTGCGCCGCCGGCGCCCTCCAGGCCTCGCACGTCCTGCTGTCCATCGGCCTGGACTTCACCGAGGCCCAGGGAACGCTGATGATCTCCTTCGGCCGGGACAACACCGCGGCCGATGTGGACCGGTTTCTCCAGGCCATGCCGCCCATTGTCCAGCGGCTGCGGGCCATGTCGCCGGTTTACAAGAAGTAGTCAGGATTATCGAGCCGGGCCCGGGGGCCGCCTAGAAGGGGATGTCGTCCTCGAAGTCCTCGGCCGGCTCATCCGCCGGCGGGGCCGGCTTGGCCGCCGGCTTGGTGCGCCCCGCGGGCGAGCCGGCCTCACCCCGCCGGCCGAGCATCTTCATCTCCCGGCCGACGATCTCGGTGGTGTAGCGGGTCTGGCCCTCCTGGTCCTCCCAGGTGCGGGTCTGGATCCGGCCTTCGACAAAAACCTGACTGCCCTTGGTCAGGTACTCGCCGCAGACCTCGGCCGTGCGGCCGAAGAAGACCACCCGGTGCCATTCGGTCCGCTCCTGCCACTCGCCCGAGGCGTCCTTGAAGCGTCCGGTGGTGGCCAGGCGGAAGGTGGCCACCGGCGTGCCGGAGGCGGTGTAGCGGACCTCGGGATCGGCGCCCAGGTTTCCGATCAGAATGACCTTGTTGACCATCTTTCTCGCCCCCTTGAGTCCGTCATCCGGCCTAAGCGCCGCTCACCAGGCTGAACCTCCCGACCCCCTCATCTCGGCCGAGCCGGCGGCGATGTCGGCCAGGGCTTCCTGCTGGAGCCGTTCGTGATCGGCCGGGCTCAGGCGGGCCTTGAGCTTCTCCGAGGCCAGGAGGATGGCCGCCTGGGCCGTCTCGGCGGCCAGCTCGTGCTTGATCCGATTAAGTTCGGTCTGGGCCGCGGTCTGGGCGTGGGCCAGCGCCTCCTCGGCCCGCTGGCGGGCCTCCTTAAGGATCAGCTTGCAGTTGCGCGTGGCCAGGCCCTTGAGCTGGGCCAGGACCTCCTCGGTCTCCTGGTCGGCTTTCTGCAGCCTGGCCTCCAGCTCCTCGAGCTCGGCCTGGGCCTTGTTGCGGGACTCCTCCAGTTGGCTCAGCGTGTCCTGGGCCTCCTGGCGCTTGCCTCTGAAAAAGTCCCTGGCCGGCTCCCGGGCCACCTTGTAAAGCAGCCCGGCCAGGATGCAGAAGTTGATGATCCGCCAGCCGGTCCTCCAGACCAGGTCAAAGGTCGACTTCTCGGCGGCCATCGCCGGACTGGCCAGGGCCAGGAGCCCCAGTCCCGCCGCCAGGAGCGGCCAGCCGAGAGACTTGAGCTTCATGCCTTCCTCCCCAGGAAAACCCGGCTCAGCTCCTCGGCCAGGTCGTCTTCGCGGGCCAGCAGGGACTCGCGAATCTCGGCCACCGAGGCCGCGACCTCGGCCCGGGCCTTCTCCAGGAAGGCCTTGGCCTCCCGGCCCGATTCCCGCCTGAGACGCTGGGCTTCATGCCGGGCCTGGTTGAGCATCTCCTCCCTCTCCTGCGAGGCCTGGGAGTGGATCTCCTTGAGCCGGGACTCATAGTCCTGCTGCCGGGAGGCGGCCGTCCCGGTGAGCCGATCGACCTCCTGGCGGCGCTGGCCGAGGGTCTCCTCCTTGGCGGCCAGGTGCTTGACCATGGGCCGGATGAGGATCCGGTTGAGAATCCAGACCAGGAGCAGGAAGTGGGCGATCTGGACGAAGAGGGTGAAATTTATGCTGATCAACCTCGGCCTCCCCTCTCGACAGGGCCTCAGACTACGAAGATGAGCAGCAGGGCCACGACCAGGGAGTAGATGCCCGTCGACTCCGAGACGGCCTGGCCGACCAGCATGGTCCGGGTCAGCAGTCCGGCCTCGCGGGGGTTGCGGCCGATGGCCTCGCAGGCCCGCCCGGCGGCGTAGCCCTCGCCGACCCCGGGGCCGATCGCGCCCAGGCCCATGGCAATCCCCGCGCCCAGGAGAGCGGCGGCCTTGACGATGTCCGCGCCTTCAAACGCCATTTCAGATCTCCTTCCTTAAACCTAAACGGTCAGGGTAAGCAGCAGCGCCACGATCAGGGAATAAATGCCCGTCGACTCGGCCACGGCCTGGCCGACGAGCATGGTTCGAGTCAGCAAAACGCTCTGGTCGATCGATCTGGCCACCCACTTGACGGCGTAGCCGCCGGTGATGCCCTCGCCCACTCCCGGCCCGAAGCCGCCGAAGCCCATGGCCACGCCGGCCCCCAGCAGGGCCGCAGAGGCGGTCAGGGTGTTGCTGGGCTCGAAGATCCTGAAGATCAGGATCAGGGAGATGAGGAAGCCGTAAATGGCTGTGGACTGGGCCACGGACATGCCCACCAGCATGGTCATGGTCACCCGGCTGTAGCTCTGGGGCTGTCGGGCGATGCCCAGATTGGCCTCCCGGGCGGTCAGCCCGTTGCCGATGCCCGGCCCGATGCAGGCCAGGCCCACCGACAGGCCGGCGCCCAGCAGGGCGGCCATGGTCGGGTGGGTCGGCCGGGAGGAGAAGTCGATGAACATGAGCAGGAAGGCGATGACCATGCCGAAGATGGCCGGCGTCTGGCAGACGGCCGAGCCGATGAGCATGTTGGTGGTCAGCTGGGTCGAAACCTGGGGCTGCTCGGCGATGCCCTCGCAACAGGCTTCGGCCGGCATGCCCGCGCCCACGCCCGAGCCGATGGCCGAGAAGCCCATGGCCAGGCCGGCGCCCAGCAGAGCAGCCATGGTGGCCGGGTCGTCGTGACCGCCCAGGTTGACGAACATGAGCATGAAGGCCACCACCAAGCCGAAGATGGTCGGCGTCTGGCAGATGGCCGAGCCGATGAGCATGTTGGTCGTCACCAGGCCGGAGTGCTCCGGTCTGGCCGCGATGCCCTGGCAGGCCGCGCCGGCCGGCAGGCCGGCGCCCAGGCCGGAACCAATGGCCGAGAGGCCCATGGCCAGGCCGGCCCCCAGAAGGGCGGCCCAGGAGACCGGCTCCGGCTTGCCGCCGAAGTCGAGAAACATGAGCATGAAGGCCACCAGCAGGCCGAAGATGGTCGGCGTCTGGCAGATGGCCGAGCCGATGAGCATGTTGGTCGTTACCGGGCCGGACATGTCCGGCCGGGCGCCGATGGCCTGGCAGGCCTTGCCGGCCGGAAAGCCCGAGCCGATGCCTGAGCCCACGGCGCTGAGGCCCATGGACAGGCCGGCCCCGAGAATGGCCGCCGCCCCGATCGCCCCGCTGGCCGGAAACTTGATGAAGATCAAAAGCATGGCCACGACCAGGGAGAAGATGCCGGCCGATTCGGCGATGGCCTGGCCGACGAGCATGGTCTTGAGAATGCCGCCGGCCTGGTCGGGCGCGGCCGAGAGGGCCCGGTTGGCCAGGCCGGCGGCGTAGCCCTCGCCGACCGCGGCCCCGATGGCCCCGAAGCCGATGCAGATGCCGGCCGACAGGTAGCTGACGGCCTGCACGTTCAGGAATAATTGAAAATCCAACACTAGCCGGGACTCCTATTTCATCTGGACCGAGATGTAGACCAGGGTCAGCATGGTGAAGACGAAGGCCTGGATGGTCCCCACGAAAAGCCCGAAGAAGCCGTTGAGCAGGGGTGGCAGGACCAGATGATAGACCAGGTTGGAGACGACCAGGATGATGATCGAGCCGCCCATGATGTTGCCGTAGAGACGAAAGGAGATGGACACGACCTTGGCGATCTCGCCGATGACGTTGAGCGGGGCCATGAAGAAGATGGGCTCGCAGTAGTCCTTGAGATAGGCCTTGAGACCCTTGGTCCTGATGCCGACGAAGTGGGCGATGCAGAAGCCCATTACCCCCAGGCCCAGGGTCGTGTTCAGGTCCTTGGTCGGCTCGCTCAGGAAGGGAATCACCCCCAGCCAGTTGCAGAGCAGCAGGAACATGAACAGGCTCATGATCAGGGGGAAGAAGGTCCGGCCCTTTTCATCCAGGGCGTCCTCGGCCAGGTTGCGGAAGGCGACGATCAGCAGCTCGGCGATGACCTGGAACGGGTTGGGCACCAGGCTCAGCCGCCGGGTGGCCAGAAAGCTGAAGGCGATCAGGACGGCCATGACCAGCCAGGTCATGTAGAGGGTTTGGGAGTTGAGGGTGATGGTCAGATCGCCCAGTTGGAATTGCCACTGTGGCAGGCTGGTCAGTTCTTCCACTCATCGCCTCGCAAATCTGGCCCAGATGGGCTCCAGCAGCAACGTCGCCTGAACGGCGAAAAGCCCGGCCGCGGTGGCCAGCAGGCTGAAATAATCACTCTTGGCCGCCAGGGCCAGGGGGGCGGCCAGAACGGCCAACCTGATCAGGGCCCAGAGAACCCCGAAGGCGCTTCCCCGCCAGCCCGGCCTGGTCAGCCGGGCGGCCAGGACTCGGCTCAAGAGCGCGAAATTCAAGCCGCTGAAGAGAGCACCCAGGGCCACGCCCCTGGCCGCGGCCTTGTGACCCAGGACCAGCAGGACCACGGCCGCAACGAGGGCCAGAAACAGGGCCCGCTTGATGCGCTGGCGGACAAAGCGGTCCTGGTCCTCGAGATCGGCCGCCTGGGCGGCCTCCGGCCCGGGCGCGGCCTTCACCTTTTATCCTCCGGCGCTATCTCCCCGGACTGGCTCTTATCCTTATTCAGGCTCATGATCTGGCGGTAGACGGTCGCCGCTCCGCCGACCACGCCCAGCAACAAAAAGACCACCAGCAGAATCCCTCTGGTTCGCAGCCAGCGGTCCAGATAGTAACCGGTGGCAAAACCCAAGCCGATCGATCCGGCCATGGTCAGGCCGACCTGGGACACAAGGGCCAGGTATTCGATCGCCTCCCGGTGCTCTTTAAAGCGTCCCATGGGTCGGGTTCGCCTTCAGACGAACCCGGGGGATGTTACCAAATGAGGCTAGACTGTCAACCCAAAAGTCCTGCACATGAGCACAAGAGACCGCCCCATCCGGCCCCGGGTTTCAACGGGACGGCTTGAGGCCCAGGGCCTGGCCGGCTATAATGCCCTCATCGGTCTTACCCGCGGCGGAGGCGCCGGATGAGCGCGGTCAAACTCAATCCCCAGGAACTTCTTCGCTACGACCGCCAGATCATCCTGCCCGGATTCGGCCCGGCCGGTCAGGAGAAGCTCAAGGCCGCCCGGGTCCTGGTGGTCGGCCTGGGCGGCCTGGGCTGCCCGGCCGCCCTGTACCTGGCCGCGGCCGGGGTGGGCCGCCTCACCCTGGTCGACCAGGAGGTGGTGGAGCTGAGCAACCTCAACCGCCAGATCCTGCACCACGAGCCCGACCTGGGCCGGCCCAAGGTCGAATCGGCCGCGGAAAAGCTGAGGCGGCTCAACTCCGGCCTGGAGATCTCGACCCGCCGGCTGACCCTGACCGCCGAAAACGCCCCGGAGCTGGTCGGCCGGCACGACCTGGTCGTGGACGGGCTGGACAACTTCGCCACCCGGCGCCTGATCAACCGGGCCTGCGTCGACCTGGGCGTCCCCTTCATCTATGGGGGGATTCAGGGCCTGACCGGCATGGTCTCCTTCTTCCAGCCACCCGGCGGGCCCTGCCTGGAATGCATCTTTCCCCACGACATCCCGCCCCAGAAGTTCCCGGTTCTGGGCACCACCCCCGGCCTGATCGCCTGCCTGGAGGCGACCGAGGCGATCAAGTACCTCACCGGCCTGGGCGAGCTGCTCATGGGCCGGCTGCTGGTCTACGACGGCCTGACCGCGCGCTTCCAGGAGGTCAGCCTGAGCTCAGATCCGGACTGCCCAGCCTGCGGCCGCCTCCGGACCGGCCGGCCGCCGCGCTCCGGGCCCGACTGACGGCCGGGGCCGGCTTATTTAAGCCGCCTGGATTGATTATCATTCAGCAATCGTGTATTGTCAGCCTCGTTCCCGACTCGGCCAGCCGTTCAAGCAGGGAGACGGGCCCGTCGCCATGAGCAAGCTGAGCGCGTATCTGACTCTGGCCAGACCTCACCAGTACGTCAAGAACGGGTTCGTCTTCTTCCCCCTGTTCTTCGGCCACAAGCTCAACCAGCCCGAGGCCGTCCTGGCGACGGTAAAGATCTTCGTCGCCTTCTGCCTGACCGCCAGCGCGGTCTATGCCTTCAACGATCTCAGGGACATCGAGGCCGACCGGCAGCACCCGATCAAGAAGACCCGCCCCCTGGCCGCAGGAGTCCTGACCCGGGCCGAGGCGGGGGTCTTCAGCGCGGTCCTGCTCCTGGCCGGCCTGGGGGCCAGCCTCGGCCTGCTGGGCGGCTGGGCCGCGGCCCTGGTAGCCGCCTACCTGGCCCTCAACCTGGCCTACTCCTTCAAGCTCAAGCACCTGGCCATCATCGACGTGGTCTGCGTCGCCGTGGGCTTCGTGCTCCGGGTCTTCGGCGGCGGCCTGGCCGCCCAGGTCTGGATCAGCCACTGGCTGGTGCTGATGACCTTCCTGCTGGCCCTGTTCCTGGCCCTGGCCAAGCGCCGGGACGACCTGCTCCTGGCCCAGGAAGGTCACAATCTTAGGGGTTCCCTGGATGGCTACAGCCTCGAGTTCGTCAGCCTGAGCATGGTCATCATGGCCGCGGTTCTCATCGTCGGCTACATCCTCTACACCGTCTCGCCCGAGGTCGTGGGCAAGCACGGCACCTCGAACCTGTACCTGACCACCGTCTTCGTCATCGTCGGCCTGCTCCGCTACCTCCAGATCACCCTGGTCATGCACAAGAGCGGGGCCCCGACCATGGTCTTCCTGACCGATTTCTTTCTCCAGACCGTGGTCGGGTTGTGGTTCATCAGCTTCTATCTGCTGCTCTACGTGGGGAGGCAGGGCCCTTGAACGCCTCTCCGGCCAGAAGCATCAGCGGCTGGGGCCGCTATCCGCGCCTCAAGGCCCAGAGCCTCATCCCTGACAAGGCCCCGCAGATCCGGCAGTGTCTGGCCGGCCGGGGCGAACTCATCGTCCACGCCCTGGGCCGCAGCTACGGCGACAGCGCCCTCAACTCCCGGGTGCTCCTGACCCGGCGGCTCAATCACGTCCTCGATTTCGATCCCCAGAGCGGCCTGGTCGAGTGCGAGAGCGGGGTCAGTTTGGCCGAGCTGATCGAGGCCTTCCTGCCCCGGGGCTGGTTCCTGGGCACCACGCCGGGAACACGTTTCGTCAGCGTGGGCGGGGCCATCGCCGCCGACGTCCACGGCAAGAACCACCATCAGGCCGGCTGCTTCTCCGAATCGGTCCTCTCCCTGGAGCTGATGCTGCCCAGCGGCGAGGTGATCACCTGCTCGCCCTCTAAGAACCCCGAGATCTTCAGGGCCACCTGCGGCGGCATGGGCCTGACCGGCGTCATCCTCAGGGCCAGGCTGAAGCTGAGTCCTCTCTCCGGCGCCTACGTCGACGAGCGGATCATCAAGACGCGCAACCTGGAGGAGACGTTCGCCTATTTTCAGGCCAGCCACGACTGGCCCTATTCGGTCGCCTGGCTGGACTGCCTGGCCCGGGGCGAGGACATGGGCCGCTCGCTGCTCATGCTGGGCCGGCCGGCCCAGGACGGCCGGCTCCACCTGCCCCGAAAAAAGGGCCTGGTCCTGCCCGTGGACCTGCCCCGCTGGACCTTCAACCAGGCCACGGTGGGGCTGTTCAACTACCTCTACTATCACCTCCAGCGCGCCCCGGTGAGGAAGCGGGTCAGCCACCTGCTCGACTACTTCTACCCCCTGGACAGCATCGGCCACTGGAACAAGATGTACGGCCGGCGGGGCTTCACCCAGTACCAGTTCGTCATGCCCAAGGAGGCCAGCTTTAGCGGCCTGCGCTCGGTTCTCAACCGCATCTCCCGGGCCGGGCTGGGCTCCTTCCTGGTCGTGCTCAAGCTCCTGGGCCCGGCCAACGACAACTGCCTCTCCTTCCCCCTGGAGGGCTACACCCTGGCCCTGGACTTCCAGATCCAGGGCCGCCTCTTCCCGCTCCTGGAAGAACTGGACCGCGTCGTCCTCGATCACGGCGGGCGTCTTTACCTGGCCAAGGACGTCAGGATGAGCCGCCAGACCTTCCGGCAGGGCTACCCGCGCTGGGCCGAGTTCTCCGCCCTGCGGGAGCGCCTGGGGGCCAGGGCCAAGCTGGCCTCGCTGCAGTCCAAACGCTTGGGGGTCTGAAGATGCATCTTCTCGTCCTGGGAGCCAACTCAGACATCGCTCAGGCCGCGGCCGCCGTCTTCGCCCGCCAGGAGGGCGCTCACCTCTACCTGGCCTCCCGGGATCTGGAGAGCCTGGAGCGGCGGGCCAAGGATCTGGAACTGCGCTATCAGGTCAAGGCCGAGACCCTGGCCTTTGACGCCCTTGACTACGCCTCTCACGCCGGGTTCTACCAGCGGCTGGATCCCAAGCCCGACGGCGTCCTGCTGGCCTTCGGCTACATGGGCGAGCAGGTCCGGTCCCAGCGGGACTTCGAGCAGGCCCGGCGGGTCATCGAGGTCAATTTCCTGGCCGGGGTGTCGATTCTGGAGATCGTGGCCGCCGACTTCGAGGCCAAGGGCCGGGGCTTCATCATCGGCCTGGCTTCCCCGGCCGGGGAGCGCGGCCGGCAGAGCAACTACATTTACGGCGCGGCCAAGGGCGGGCTCATCGTCTACCTGAGCGGCCTGCGCCACCGGCTCCACCGGAGCGGCGTCCGGGTGCTGACGGTCCTGCCCGGCTTTGTCAACACCAAGATGACCCAGGGCCTGGATCTGCCCGGGCTGTTGATGGCCCAGCCGGAGGAGGTGGCCCGGGACATCTACCGGGCTTTCAAGCGGGGCAAGGACCGGGTCTACTCCAAATGGTTCTGGCGTTACCTCATGCTGATCATCAAGTGGCTGCCCGAGAGGGTCTTCAAAAGGACGAACCTCTGAGAGCGGCGGCCCGCCCGCTTGAGCTCGGATGAAAGGATGGCGCGCGATCTCTTCGGCAGCGGCTCCAGGCTGAGCGCCTGGCTCAACTCCGCCTGGCCGAGCCGCTTCTGGCTGGCCTTTCCGGTCATCTGCCTCATCCTCTTCTCCCGCTCCCCCGGGATCCTGATCGAGCCCCAGCTCTGGGCCGAGGACGGGCGGGTCTTTCTGGCCCAGGCCCTCCAGGAGCCCGGCTGGGCCAACCTGATCAAACCCCACGCCGGCTACCTGCAGCTCCTGCCCCGCCTGGTGGCCGGCTTCTTCTCCATCTACACCCTGCTCAACGCGCCGCTGGTCTTCAACGCCGTGGCCCTGGCCGCGGCCGCCTTTTCCATCTGGCTTCTCCTGAGCGACGTCTCCGAGGAACTCCTGCCCCGGCCCTGGCGGCTCCTGGCCGCCGCGGCCGTCTGCCTCCTGCCCTGGTGGACCGAAACGCTGGGCAACCTGACCAACGCCCACTGGTACCTCTTCTTCGCCGCCGCCCTGATCACCCTGGCCGACCTGGACCGCCTTAACCGCTTCGCCAGGATCACCCTGCCCCTCTTCATGGCCCTGACCGCCTTTTCGGCCCCGACCACGGTCCTTCTTATCCCGGTCCTGATCATCAACCTGATCCGGGGCTTTCGGGCCAGGGGCTACGGCTTCTTTCTCCAGGCCTGGACCCTCGGCCTGGTCGCGGTCAACGTCGGTCTGGCCCTGATCCTGGCCCACGAAACCGCCGGGCCGGAGCTGACCTGGCCCGGAGCGGGCTCCCTGCTGACCTTCCTGGCCAAGGCGGTGGGCTACAAGGTGATCGCCCTGAGCCTCTTCGGTCAGGGCTTCGCCGCCCGGCACCTGGCTTCAAGAGGCGCCTACCTGGGAATGAGCGGCTTTTTCGCCGTTCTGGTCCTGGTGGAGGTCTGGGCCCTGGTCCGGCGGTCCGATGCCGGCCGGGTCGGGCTGACCCTGATCTACTACATCCTGAGTCCGCTGGCCTTCTACGCCCTGATCAGGCCCTCGGCCACGGCCCACTTCGTCGGCCGCGACGCCTACTCGGGCGGCGACCGCTACTTCGTGGTCCCCTGCTTCTTCTTCATCCTCCTGGTCATCCACCTGGCCCGCCTGCTACGCCCCGGCCCCAAGCCGCGGGCTCTGGCGGCCGGCCTCTGCCTGCTGGGGCTCATCTTCGCCCAGGCGGCCTGGCAGAACTATAACTACCCGGCGCGGCGGGACTTCAGGTGGCGGGCCCACGTCAAGCTCTACTACCAGAAGCTCCTGGACGTCGGACGCGGTCCGGGCCGCCGGTACGTCATCAAGATCCCACCGGGCGGCCAGGCCTGGTACGTCCCTCTGCCCTTGTTCCGGCCCGGACCGAGGCAGCGGGACCGTCTGGAGAAATTGCTCTGAACCGGAACGAGAAGGCGCCTCCGGCCAGATGGTCGGAGGCGCCTGGCGGTTCGGGTTGGACTAGTCGCTGACTTCGAGCCGCTCCACCCGGCCGTTGGAGCGATTGCCCCTGGGATCGTACAGGAAGTAGGTCTGGAAATAGGTCCCCGTACTGAGACCTCTCAGGAACTCAGCGGAGTAATTGATGACCATGTCCAGGCGGGGATGGCCGCCGGGGTAGCGGGGGCCGTCGGTGATGTCGACTACGGTTCCATCCTGGCGGATCGAGTACGAGGGCAGGGGGTAGTTCCAGGTGCGGGTGCTGCGGTTGGGATAGGTCCACCTGATCTGCAGTCGGACCTCCTGGCCCTGGGGCTCGCCGTAGATGAAAATCCGGTGCTGGGAGTAGTAGGTCGTCTGGCTGCGGCTCATGGTCAGCGGGGACTGGGGCGCCCCCTCCAGGAGCCCCAGGATGGGGGCGTTGGGTTGAGCCGGCTCCATGATGCCCATGCGATGGAAATCGCTGACGCCGGCGATGAACTCGAACCAGTACTTGCCGTCACTGGCCCGCCCCCTGATCAGCTCCTGATTGCGCCAGTCGAACACGCTCGGCCTGCCGTCGCTGCCGAAGCGGATGGTGAAGCGGAAGGGGCTGAACTGACTGGACCAGAGGAACAGGCTGCTCTGGCCCAGCCTGGGCAGGGTGAATTCCACATAGCCGTCGCGGATTAGGACCGTCGGCCGGGCAACGCCGTTGGAGGTTATCTGGCAGGCCCCATCCTGCACCCGAACCCAGCCATCGCCGCCCAGGGCGACGACCATGAACCTGAAGGTCGCGGGGCCGGTCTGCTGGGCCCCAATCGGGCCGGTGGCGAGGAGAACCAATCCCAGCGCCAAGATCCAGACAAACTTAAAACGAGTCATTGTCTTTCCCTCGAGGCAAGGTTCTTCATACTGCTCGAAAGCCTAACACACCCCGGTACATAAAAAAAGCGTTTTTTGGGTTGAAGCCCAAAAAAAATCGATGCTCCCAGGCCGGTCTCTTTATTGTCGCATCCGAATTCACCCGCGTCCGGGCCAAAGATCAAACTGGCCACGCGTTCGCCATCTCTCCGGGGCGAAAGCCCATTCCACGGCCAGGCCAGTCAGTCAGTCTGGGTCAAGGCCCAGATAGATCTGTCCCCGGCCCATCTTCAAGGGTGGCCGCGCCGCCGTGAAAGAAATAGCGGCCGGCGATTCAGGCTTGCGGCCCTTCCCCCGGATCAGGCCAGGCCCCGGTCAACTCACGACCCTTGAGAGCAAACCAGGCGGTCCCGGCCAGGCCGCAGACAAAGGCGCTCAGAAAGTTGGCCGCCGGGCTGATCAGCCACAGGAAAGCCCCGCCAAAGGCGGCCGCTGAGACAATGGTGTCCCGAATCAGGTAGTAGAGCCCGAACATGGCGGCCTTGCGGCCCTCAGGGGCCAGGTCCATGATCAGGGCCTTGCGGGTGGGCTCGCCGAACTCCTTGAGGCCTCTCAGGGCAAAGGCGGCCGTCAGGGGCCAGAAGGACCGGGACAGGAGAAGGGCCAGGGGAAAAAGGGTGAAAAAGAGAAAGGTCATCACCACAAACGGCTTCTTGGCGCCGCGGTCGGCCAGATAGGCCACCGGGATATAGACGAGCATGGCCGTGGCCATCTCCACCGCAGTCAGGAGTCCGAACTGGACCGCGCTGACTGGCGAGGCGATGGTCTTCATCGCCCAGACGACCACAAAGGCATAGGGTATCTGCTCGCAGAAACGGACCAGGATGTCGGCGATGAGCAAGTTCTTGAGGGCCGGGCTGACCTGCCGCCAGAGCCTCGCGGGGTTGCCCTCAGCTCCCGCCAACACGGCCGGGCCGGGCTGGCCCGGGGGCCCGTCCTCAATCAGTCTCTGCTGGAGGATGACCGCTCCCAGACCTAGTAGCAGCGCGACCAAAAAGGCCAGCCTGACCCCGTCTCGCTCGCCCCACCACCCAATGAACAGCCCGCCCAGCACCGGCCCCAGAGCCATGGGGATCCGCCTGACCAGGGAGTGCATGGTCACGCCCATGGTCCGCTTGTTCCGGGGCAGAACCGAGGCGACCAGGCTCATGGTCGCTGGCAGCGAGATGGCCGTCCAGGAGAGAAACAGAACCGCGCCGCCGATCACGGCCGGCCAGCTCGGGACCAGGACAACCACGCCAAAGCCGGTCATGGCCATCAGGTTGAAGACCAGGAGGGCCCGCTTGGTGCCCAGCCGGTCGGCGAGATAGCCGCCGGGAAAGGAGTAAAGGGCCGAGAGGAGGTTGTCCAGGCCGTTGAGCAGCCCGACCGAGATGGCCCCGCCGCCCAGGGCCAACAGGTAAACGGGCAGGAACCGCTCGGCCATCTTTTCGCCCAGGCCGATCAGAACGGCCATGCCCAGCAGCCCGATCATGCTCTGGTTGAGGCCCAGGAAGACGGCCGCTCGGCTGACCCGCCTCAATCCGCCGCTCCCGCCGCCGGCCCGGCCGGCGCCCCTTGGGCCCGGGCCGGCCCGCGCTCCCTGACCCAGCGGGTGCCCTGGGCGGTGTCGCTCAGGCGGACGCCCCGCCGGGCCAGGTCCCGGCGGATCTGGTCGGCGGCGGCGAAGTCGCGGCGGCGCCGGGCCCGGTCACGCTCCTGGATCAGCCGCTCGATCTCCTCGTCGGCCTCGGGCAAGGAGAAGTCGATGACGTCCAGGATCTGGTCGAAGTTCCGCATCTGGGCCAGGACCTTGCCGGCCTGTTCCTGAGACAGGAGCCCCTGGTCGAGACGCCGGTTGACCTCCCGGACAAAGCTGAACAGGACGGCCAGGGCCCGGGCGATGTTGAGATCGTCGTCCAGGGCGGCGCCGAAGCCGCTCTTGGCCTCGTAAATGAGCTGGTCCAGCTCCAGGCAGCCCGGCCCGGGTTTGAGGGCCGTCAGCCGCAGGACCAGGTGGTCCAGCCGCCGGATCGCCTGGCCGGCCGCCCTGAGGGCCCGCAGCGACAGGACCAGAGGCTGGCGGTAGTGGGTCTTGAGGAGCCAGTAGCGGATCTCCCGGCCCTGGAAGCCCCAGTCGAACAGATCTCGCAAAGTGGTCAGATGGCCGTTGTTCTCGGAGATCTTGTGGCCCTGATAGGTCACCGACTCGTTGTGGACCCAGAAGCTGGCCAGATCGTGGCCGAAGAGCCCCCGGCCGATGGCCAGGGTGTTCTCGTTGTGGGGAAAGACAAGGTCGATGGAGGAGGTGTGGAAGTCGAAGCGCTCGCCCAGGTGAGCCGTGGCCATGGCCGCGCACTCCAGGTGCCAGGACGGCCTGACCTTGCCCCACTCGCTGGTCCAGTAGATGCCCCGCTTGAGCTCGCCCAGGGTGGACCGCTTGAGCAAGGTGAAGTCCCTGGGGTTGTCCTTCTCGTACTCCTCCAGGTCCACGGTCTTGCCCAGCTTGATCCTGGACAGGTCCACGCGCGACAGCCGGCCGTAGGCAGGCAGCCGGGAGATGTCGAAGTAGACCGAGCGCATCTTCTCGTAGGCCAGGCCGCGGGAGAGGAGACTGGCCACCAGGGCGAGCATCTCCTCGACGTGCTGGCTGGCCCGGGGGTATTTCCAGGCCGGCTTGACCCGGAGAGCCTCCATGTCCTGGAGGAAGGCCTGGACGAAGCCCTCGGTGAACTCCTTCAGATCCTGGCCGGCCTCATCGGAGCCCTGGATGGTCCTGTCACTCAGGTCGGTGAGGTTGACCACCTGCCTGACTTCGAGGCCCTTGCTCTCCAAGACCCGGCGGAGCAGGTCGGCGACCACATAGCGCCGGCCGTTGCCGACGTGGAGGTGGCCGGACACGGTCGGGCCGCAGGTGTAGATCCTGGCCCGGCCCGGCTCGAGCGGCCGGAAGGGCTCCTTGGCCCGGGTCAGGGTGTTGTAGAGCTCGAGCAGGGGCTCGTCCTCGGTCCGGTAGAGGCTGGTGGAGAGGTAGCGCTCCCCGCTGTCGGGCAGGAGGCAGACCACCAGGCCGGTCTGGAGCCGCCCGCACAGGCGCGCCGCCGCGGCCGCGGCCGCGCCCGAGGACATGCCGGCCAGGACGCCCTCCTCCCGGGCCAGGCGGCGGGCCATCTCAAAGGCCTCCTCGTCCTCGACCTGGACGATGCCGTCGCAACGGCTCTTGTCAAAGATGCCCGGCCGGTATGACTCCTTCAAGTTCTTGAGGCCCTGGATCTTGTGGCCGAAGTAGGGCTCCATGGCCACGATCTGGACGGCCGGGTTCTGCTCCTTGAGAAAGCGGGAGCAGCCCATGACCGTGCCCGTGGTGCCCAGGGCGGCCACGAAGTGGGTCAGCCGGCCGCCGGTGTCGCGCCAGATCTCGGGCCCGGTGGTCCTGTAGTGGGCCTCCGGGTTGTCGGGATTGTTGAACTGGTCGACCAGGAAGTACTCGGCCGGCTTCTCGCGGGCCAGGCGGTAGGCCTCTTCGATGGCCCCGTCGGTGGCCAGCCGGGCCGGGGTGAGCAGGATCTCGGCGCCCAGGGCCTTGAGGATCTTGCGCCGCTCCAGGGAGGCCGATTCGGGCATGGTCAGCCGGAGGCGGTAGCCCTTGGCCGCGGCGACCAGGGCCAGGCCGATGCCGGTGTTGCCCGAGGTGGCCTCCAGGATGATCTTGTCCCTGGTCAGGCGGCCGTCGGCCTCGGCGGCCTCGATCATGTACAGGGCCGGCCTGTCCTTGACCGAGCCGCCCGGATTGAAGGACTCCAGCTTGGCCCAGAGCTCGACCCCGGGGTTGGGATTGATCTTGTCCAGTCTGACCAGCGGCGTGCGGCCGATCCGGCTGAGTATGGACTGGTCGGCGGGCAAGACCACCTCGGCGCTGGGGGAATAGAATTGAAAATTTACCAAACCGGCCCGGCCTAGACAAGGGCCGCCGCCCGGCCCGGCCGCCCTGACCCTGAAAAGAGGTTTGCCGGGCCGTCCGCAATCGGCCTATAATCGAACCGCCTCGGCCGAGGCCCGACCTCGATCCAGGTCCAGGGGAGGACTCGCGGACAGGGATGAACCTCAAGATACTGGGCTTCTCCGGCTCGCCGGTGGCCGATTCCAACACCGAGCGCCTGCTCGAGCAGGCCTCCTCCGCCCTGGGCCAGGGCGTGGACTGGGAGACAGTCCCCCTGGCCGGCCTGAACATCGAAGACTGCCGTCACTGCAACTGGTGCCTGGCCAAGCAGAAGCCGGAGCGCTACTGCGCCCTGGACGACGACATGACCCGGCTCTACCCCAAGGTCCTGGCCGCCGACGGCCTGCTCGTCGCCTCCCCGGTCTACCTGGGGCGGCTGTCCGGCCGGCTGGCCGCCTGCCTGGATCGGCTCAGGGCCCTGCACTACGGGCGCCAGACCCGGGGCTGTCTCAAGTACAAGGTCGGCGGGGCCCTGGCCGTGGGCTGGTTCCGCCACTCGGGCATCGAGACGACCCTGCAGAGCATCCACCTGGCCTTCCTGACCTTTCAGATGCTCATCGCCGTGCCCGGGTCGCTGGCCACTTTCGGCGGCGGGGCCGTGGCCAGCGCCGGGGGTGGGGGCCAGTTCGACCCCCAGGTGAGGCACGGCGCCCTGGCGGACGACTTCGGCCTCCAGTCGGCCCGAGCCACGGCCGCGGCCGTGGTCGAGCTGGCCCGGCTGGTCCGGAAGGGCTCGGCCTAGGCCGGTCCCGGGGCAGGGTCAGGAATTGGCAACTTCTTCTGCCCCTTCGGTCAAAACTCTGCTATGATCCAGGCAACGGCTACGGTCTGAGGGCTCTTGGCTGCGGGAGGCTTTTGGCCAATAATCCGGTTTGTGCTGCCGCGGGAGGGGGCAATGAACAAGTTCACCGGATTGCTTCTGGTCCTGATTCTGATGACGCTGCCGGTCGCGGCCGGGGCGGAGTGGAAGGTGGTCTCCCAGAAGACGGTGACCGGCCTGGGCCATCCGGAATCAGTTGCCTTCGTCCCAGAGGCCAAGTCGTTTTACGTCAGCCGTTTCGGCCCTGAGCTCAAGCCTCTGCAGAAGGACGGCCAGGGCTTCATCAGCCGGCTGGACCTGAACGGTCAGGTGCTGGAGGAGAGGTTCTTGCCGGCCGAGGGCGATAGGCTCAACAAGCCCAAGGGCGTCTGGACCTCGGGAGGCCGGCTCTGGACCACCGACATCGACGCCGTCTGGATCTTTGACCTGGCCACGAAGAAGGGCCGCAAACTCGATCTGCCCGGGGCCGGTTTTGCCAACGACGTGGTCGAAGCCGGGGGCAAGCTCTACGTCAGCGACACCAAGACCGGCGCCGTCCACCTCATCCAGCCGGCCGATTTCCTCAACGCCCAGCCCCAGATTTCGGTCCTGGCCCAGGAGTCTGACCTGGCCCCCAACGGGCTGTGGGCCATCGACAAGGGCCAGCTCCTGGCCGCCGGCTATCCCCTGGACGGGGGCTCCGGGGCCATCTACCGGCTCGGCCCGGACGGCCGGGTCTCCGACGTCAGCCCGGACCTGGGCCGGCTGGACGGGCTGGCCGTGCTGAAAGACGGGACCATCCTCTACACCGACTGGGCCGGCCAGGGCCTTTTCGCCCTGGGCAAGGAGGGCAAGCCCCAGCCCCTGGCTCAGGGCTTCGGCGGCCCGGCCGATTTCGCCGTGGTCCCCCGGGAGACTGGCTGCCTGGTGGTGGTGCCGGATCTGGTCAAGGGAGAGATAAGGCTCATTGAACTGAGCCAGTGAGGCTCCCCGGCGAGAGAGGATTCAAAAAAGCCTTCCGGCTTCTCCCCGGTCCTTGATTCCTACGCTGCTTACCTTGATAGATTGCCGGCGTGGAGTCGAGCCGCCGCCTCAGGCGCGGCCGGCCCGGGTCTAACCCCCGGTCGAGGGGACCCGGATCTCGTAGCGCCTGATCTTCTCCCTGAGGGTCTTGCGGTCGATGCCCAGGGCTTGGGCCGCCCTGGACCGGGCGCCGTGGAACATTTTGAGCACCTTGACGATGTGGGACTTCTCCACGTCGCGAAGCTGCAGGGAATCCGCTTCCACCGTCGACGAGAGATCGGCCCGGGCAAAGACCAGGTCCTCCAGGCCGATCATCGGGCCGGGCGAGAAGATGACCAGCCGCTCGATGGTGTTCTCCAACTCGCGGACGTTGCCCGGCCAGTTGTGCTCCTTGAAGGCCTGGAGCACCTCGGGCTTGACGCCCTTGATGTTCTTGCCCAGCCGCCGGCTGTAGTGGGGGATGAAGTGCTCGACCAGGAGAGCCACGTCCTCGGGCCGCTTCCTCAGCGGGGGCAGGTGGACCGAGACGACGTTGAGGCGGTAGTAGAGGTCCTCCCGGAAGATGCCCTCCTGAATGGCCTTCTCCAGGTCCTGATGGGTGGCGGCTATAATGCGGCAGTCGATCTTCTGCTCCCGGGCCGAACCCACCCGGGCGATGGTCCGCTCCTCGACCGCCTTGAGGAGCTTGGCCTGAATCTCCAGGGAGATGTTTGATATCTCGTCGAAGAAGATCGTCCCGCCGGCGGCCAGCTCGAACTTGCCCACCTTGTTCTCGTCGGCGCCGGTGAACGAGCCCTTGACGTGGCCGAACAGCTCCGACTCGAAGAGGGTTTTGACCAGCGAACCGCAGTCGACGCTGACAAAGGGCAGGCCGCGGCGAGTGGAAAGCTGGTGGATGGTCCGGGCGATCAGCCCCTTGCCCGTGCCCGACTCCCCGGTCAGCAGAATGGTCGCGTCCGTCGGGGCGACCCGGCGGAGCATGTCCATGACCTGAGCCATGGGCCCGCTTTCAAAAACCAGGCTGACTTCGCCGTTGCGCTTCTTGAGCTCCTGGCGGAGGTAGAGGTTCTCCAGGTCGAGCTGGCGCCTCTCCAGGGCTCGCTTGACCAGGAGCCGCAGCTCCTCGGGGGTGAAGGGCTTGGGCAGGAAGTCGAAGGCGCCCAGCTTCATCGACTCGACGGCGTCGGAGACCGTGCCGTAGCCGCTGATGATGACCACGGCCACCTCCGGGTCGAGGGTCTTGATCCGCTTCAAGACCTCCAGCCCGGGCATGTCCGGCAGCCTCAGGTCCAGCAGGACGACGTCAAAGGACCAGCGCCCCAGAAGTTCAAGCCCGGTCTCGGACCGGCTGGCCGCCTCGACCTCGTGGCCGGTCCTGGTCAAGGCCCGGCGGCAGGACTTCAGGACGGCCTCGTCGTCATCTATGATCAGCACCCGGCCCGGGTGGGGCATACCCTGTCTCCTTGTTGTTGAGATTACAAGCTGCTCCGAGGGGGGTCAAGGAATTTGTGTACCTCTTCACAATCTCACTTAGCCCGGGTCGTCCAGGCCCCGGCTGGGCCGGGCAGAATCTGATGAACCGCACTCAGCCCCGAGCGGCTGCCGTGGTTGAACCAACCATCTTCTGGTAAAATTAGTCTTTTTACGGTTTGGAATGGACACCTCAGCAGGGATATTATTACAATGGGTTTAGAAACCAGGAAGACCTTGATACCTGGAAGCGAGCCATGAAGAAAAAGGCAGCGGACGACAGGTGGTTCAGGCGACTGGCCGATGTTGTTCTGCCGGCGCTGTTGAGCGTGGGGCTGTTTGGGGTGACCTTGTTCTGGGTCATCCTGCCGGCCTTTGA
>ENA-OSEO01001036-OSEO01001036.1-sediment-metagenome-genome-assembly--contig:-NODE-1036-length-57730-cov-4.818865_pt1 | contig 57730 bp, 51 predicted proteins | sample MGYA00237883_ERZ534232 | MGnify/ENA metagenome assembly ERZ534232
ACCGAGGTCGTCAGTTGATTCTGCGAAATCATCTTGGCAAAAGTGGTGGGAGTGCTTGAGGTCACCTTAACCTTGATATCCAGCGTCTTGCCGTCCGCGCTGCAGGTTGCCTCAACATGGTTGGGACTGGTGGAGTCGTTAGCCAGTGTGATGGATTCTTCTGCGGCAGCGTAACTGATGGCTTTGTTGAGCGCGGCGATCCTGGCAACCTCACAGGTGGTTGATTTGGCCGCCTCTGTGGCCGCCGCCAGCGCCACCGAATCTGCGGTGGTCTGGTCTTCGCGCCGTTCGCGGTAGATCATGCTGCCGTCCACCGCCAGGGCGGTCACCGCCAGAATCGCCACGAGCGCCAGCGCCAGCACAACAATGATTTGTCCGTTTTCTTTCTTTTTCACGTTTCACTCACTTGATAATAAATTACAGATCAGACACCGGTAAAACCGATAAATTAACATCGTCATGAAAATTCTTCGTGTAATAATTATTGTACAACTTTAAAATTACTCTCCAGATGCTTTACAGAACTGTAAAGAAATCAAAAATCCCCGCCATATTGAGCGGGGATTGAGATGATTGAATTTTTTATTTTAGCAGTTCAACAGAACCTGAGGAGCTGCTTCCATGGTAGGTATTTGCCCCATCCATATCAATGGTTAAACTTGAAGAACCTTCTGTTTCAAATCTTCTACAAATGATCTGCGTTTGAAGCGTTTTCAGACCTGAATAACCGACAATTGAGATTTTGCTTTTAGGTGCAAAAATTGTACCTTCCAAATCCATTGAACTGGACCCTTGAATTGTAACCACAGTACTTCCGGTATTATTGATATCTTTTAGATAGAGGGCAACCCCCGGAATGGCATGACTGACGTTACAATCCGTACTTATACAATCTGGAGCAGTTAACACAATGGGCACATCACCTGTCGCAGTGAAATTACCCTGTTCAATATAAATTGTTGTATTTCTTGCCGTCATAATCGCACTGTTTGAAATATTAAAATTTCCGTTTTTAATAAATACAGAGCTGTTATTTAGATCAAGATTGTATCCGGCACCTGTTTTTGAAAAAGACCCGGATCCCATGAAATACCAGTACGTATTATTGGCCGAAACTGATTTTCCGCCTAATGAAACAGAACCACCATCTCTTATACAATAAATCCCAGGTTCAAATATTAAATCTACCCATTGTTGGTTTATGCTTGTATAAATACCGGGATGCAAAGTTACTGGTGTTTCAGACCAAGGAACATCCTTTACACCATAATCTGTGCCGCTGCATACTTGAGGAACCATCTCTGGAACACTCAAATCAAAAGTGATTGGGTCTGTAGGAATCGGCCACAAATCCTGAGCAATGACAGGATTGGCTGTGTAATCAGACCACAATTGATAATTTGTAGCAGGAAAAGTTAAAGTAGGATCAGACACCATAAAGGAAGTAGTATTTGTTCTAAAAAGAATCCCATTCGTTCCAGTATATTCAACCTGACCTCCAGCATAAAATGTCGTAGCCCCCTTTCCTGCATATAAAATATCAGCACCATCAGTCATTAATGCCGCAGGAGCGTTGTCAACAAAAATACATGATCTGGAGTAGACACCTCCACCCTTTATGACCGTATTACTCTGTGCAAATAAATGGATACCTCCATTATTAACATCTTTTTTAGTATCACAATTTTCTCCTAAAGTTACCAATCCGTTGCCACCTGCAAAAGAAGCGCTACCAAAAGTCACTCTTGCAATAGATTCAACCGTAGTAGTCAGCTCATTTCTGGAGACCATCTTGGCAAAGGTGGTTTCGGGGTTTGAGGTAACCACAATTTTAATATCCAGAGTTTTATTATCCGCGCTGCAGGTGGCTTCCACACGATTAGGGCTTGTGGAATCAGCAGCCAGTGTCACGCCTTCCTGCGCCAGAGCAAAATTTTGCGCTGCGGTGATGGCAGCCGTGCGCGCCACCGCACAAGTCGAGTTGGAAGCAGCCGATGTAGCAGCAGAGAGTGCTGATGAATCGGCTGTGGTCTGATCTTCACGTCGTTCGCGATAGATCATGCTGCCGTCCACCGCCAGGGCTGTCACGCCTAAAATGGCGATGAGAGACACCGCCAGAATGATGATGATTTGACCCTTTTCTTTGTTTTTCACAAGTAACTCACTAATAATTAATTACAAAACAGACACCAGTAGCCTCAATAAGTTGACAACATGAAAAGGCTTCGCTTAACCATTATTGTACAACTTTAAAAATCCTCTCCAGATGCATTACAGAACTGTAAAGTAACAAAAAAATCCCCGCCGTAAGAGCGGGGATTGAGTAAATTAAAAGGCTTTTTATTTTAGCAATTCAATAGAACCTGCACCACCACTACTATATAATGGAATACTCGTCAGGTTCATATTTACTTTTGCACCACTATCTACTTGGATCCGTTTAGCTATTATCTGAACATTTGTTGCAGTAGTATCAGTTCCTCCAGAAAATGTTGCCAAAGCATTTGGGGCATACATAGTTCCACTAAGATTATGTCCAGTACTACTTCCATTATCCACTAATATGGTACCTGTATTCATTGCTGCCATAGATAATAACATTCCTTTTATTGCCGGACCTACACCACAAGAGCTATTATCACAATTAGGAGCACTCATATTGACACCATCAGCCCCATTATTCATAATAAAACTACCCTGATTAATATAGATAGAGATATTTTGTGCTGATATTGTGCCATTATCTATATGGAAATTGCCATTGTTTAGGTAAATAGAACTATTTGGCATAGTAACAGCCGCGGTACCTGTTATATAAAATTTCCCGGAACCTAAATAAAATTTAGTATTGCTTGCATCTAAGGTTTTACCTATTTGAAAATTACCGTTGGTAATATAAACCGTACTATTTCTCATGGAATATGACAGACTATTTCCGTCAAGAATCAAGCCTGATGTTGATCCTGGCAGAAAATATAACGTTGTATCATCCATCGTTACAGTTCCTGGCCCTCCTCCCATCGAAACCGGACCAGTAAAACAATATACTCCTGGTGACAAGGTTAAATGCACATTACCCCAAGCCGACCAATTCAATGATGAATATGTTCCAGGATAAATCGTTCCTCCACTGCCTGGTGGATTGGTGTTCGGTGTGCCTGTTGTACAAGCAGGCGGAGCAATTGCAGTCATAGGGATAGTGTCTGGATATGATAATGGCGATGCAGCTTCAACTGGTAATAACGAAGAGTCAATATTAATATTTGGCCCATACCAATCTATTTGTGGTGCTAGACTTTCACTTATATTCGGAGCATTTACTGGATCACTATCTCCTAAAATTAAGACCGGGGCGTTTTGAGGGGTAATGATATTCCCCGCACCAATATAATTAATAATTCCGCCATTTGCCAGTATCTTCGAGGAACCGGTAGCTTCTAGACACGAGTTTGAAAAGGCTCCTGAACCAGTAATTCTGACCTGTCCATTTCCAAGTGCATGAATTCCACCAGCCGCACCACAAGTGTTGCCTAAGGCGACCATCGCCCCGCCAGCCAAAGCCGAACCTCCCCCAAAGGTTACCCTTGCGACCGATTCTACTGAAGTTGTTAATTCATTTCTGGAGACCATTTTTGCAAAAGTAGTGGTAGGGTTCGAAGTAACCACAATTTTTATATCCAGGGTTTTGTTATCGGCGCTGCAGGTGGCTTCCACGCGGTTGGGGCTTGAGGAATCGTTTGCCAGCGTCACGCCTTCCTGCGCCAGGGCAAAATTCTGCGCCGCAGTGATGGCAGCCGTACGCGCCACCGCGCAGGTCGTGCTGGAAGCAGCCGTTGTGGCAGCGGAAAGCGCTGACGAATCAGCTGTGGTCTGGTCTTCGCGCCGTTCACGGTAGATCATGCTGCCATCCACCGCCAGGGCGGTTACCCCCAAAATGGCGATGAGAGACACCGCCAAAATGATGATGATTTGACCCTTTTCCTGTTTTTTCATGTCGGTTCCCCTGAATCTAATATCTTAATTCGTTTTGATCACAATACCTTTAGCTTCCACATTTACCGATATTAGATTACCTATAAATCCCCCGATGAAAGGAGTACTGACGCCATAACTGGTACTGATCCTGATCTTGATCAGGTCGCCCGCAACCACTGTTCCGGCTGCGCAAGTCTTATTCGTTGCGCCGTACGTAATGGTAATAGAACCTGCCGAAACGCCCTTAACCTTTGTCAGATTATCCAGAATGCGGTTTTGTATCTCGGTGCAGCTTTTTGGGGCAAAAGAGGCATACAGCACGCCCTCTTCGGCGGCGTCCTGCATGGCAGTCTTGGTCAGGATCCCGCGGCTGATTTCCACGATGCCGGCCAGCAGGATCAGTAGTACCACGATGCTGATGGCCAGTTCCACCAGGCCCTGCCCGGATTCATCTTTCCTGAACGTGCCCTTTTGCCTGCTCATGGACTCACCTGCCCCAGATAAGTGCGGTAGGTGGTATTTGAAATTGTGAAATTCTTCAATCCCGGAATGGGAACGATAAATACAAAATCCTTTACTACCGTTACGATCACACGGTTGCCGGTTACCAGCGTTTGAGAAGAGGAACACGCGTTCGTCGTTGCAGTCGTGCCGTGTCCGGTGTCAAACTGTAAGGTAATATCAGCGGCTTGTAATCCAATACCCGGCGATTTGGAAATCGCGCGGTTCTTGATGCCGGTGCAGTCCTCAAAATACTGCGTATCGCCAGCCGCGCAGGTCGAAGAAGACGGGCAACCGGACGAAGCCGCGTAACGGGCCGCCTCGCGGCTGGCATTGTTTACCGAAACGTTATAGAAAAACACACGGGCAACTTCAAACACGCCCAGCAGCATGGTCATGAAAATCGGCAGCGTCAGCGCCAGTTCAAGCATGGCCTGTCCTTTTTGTTTGCGTTTATTTAAGTTGCGGTTTACTGCCTTTTTCACAATACTTTCAGACTCCGATTAAATACTTGCTTTTTTATTTCGATACTTATGCATTAAAAATTATACGCCTTTTGACCCCTTGCCGGTTTCTCATTGCAGATTTGTTAATAGCGAATACGACCCTGTAGTTAAGAGCAATTATCGGATGAAAGGTCCGGGAATGAAGCCGTGGATTTATTTACTTTATCAAAACCAAAACGGATAGAACAACTGCCACAAGCGACGCGCTCAGCGTACAACCCAGGTTGACCCAGTCGTTGCTCAGCCAAGGCCAGCCTCTCAACAAGGTTGTTTCTGCACCGCAGCCGTGCCGTGGATGTTTTTCCGTTTCTTTCTTGCAGGCCGGACAATAATAGATGGCCTGCACGCTTGCCCCAAGCGCGGAATCCACCAGACTGCCCAGCAGCCCCGAAAAAGCCACAACCGGCAGGAGCCAAATACCATTTGGCATGAACACCCAGCCCAGCAGACCGATCAGTGACGCGCCTGCGGCAGCGGCCAGCGTGCCAACCAGGCTGACCGCGCCCGACGTGCCAGCCTCCACCGTCTTACCTGAGAGCAGCAGCACGGGGCTGCGCCGGTTCAATACACCCAGTTCCGTTGCCCAGGTGTCCGCGTTGGCAGCCGCCAGCGCAGCGCAGAATCCGACCCAAAACACCGGTGATTGTGGAAACATCGCGTGCAAGATCACGAACGCGCCCGCGATTCCGCCATTGGCCAATACCTGCCCGGCGTCGCGCGTTCCGCCCTTGGCATACATGGATTCCGAATCCCGTTTTCGTTTCTTGAAGGCAAACGACAAGGCGCTGGAAGTCCCGAAGAAGGCGATCAGGATTGCCGCCCAACTCCATCCGCCCAGGCCGAATACAACCCAACCCAACAAAAAAGCCGCCAGCGCGCCCGAGCGCGTCAGCAGCTTGAAATACAACGCGCCACCGGCCGCGATCAACGCGAAAAGTGCTCCGAGCGCCAGATTGACAACGGAAATCATCGTCTACGAAGCTCCCAGCAATATGGCAGAAGCGACAATCAACATCAAGGGGGTCAGCACACCGCTCGCCCATACCAGCCAGGCCACCGGTTTCCCTTCAGGTCTTCGATAAAGATAGACTCCCGCCACCGTACCGGGGACGTAAAGCAGGATGCCAAGCACCGGCAGCAGCAACAGACGAGTGGCGGGCACCGCCGGAAGTAAAGCGCCGTTGGCGTCATATCCAAGGGACAGGGCGGTCCTGCCGCTGATCCCCAGTCCCACCAGCACCAGCAAAAAAATGGTCAGGATCAAACCGGCCGGGATGAGCAATCTACCGATCCTGTCCAGCGCCACCTGGCGTACAAACGCGGCCGGCACCGTGGAATACGGTTCCATGGGCGTCAGGGTGCCCATTTCCAGCGCCCGTTGAAAACGCTGTACGAATTCCTCCATGTCTTCAGGCGAAAGCACGTATACCTTGTCTAAGGTGGCAACGATCACCAGATTACGAAAGCTTGAGGCAACAAATTCCACTTCCCCCAGGTCAGGATGTTCGGAATAGCCGAGAATCGCACCCGGCATGGCAAATGAAGGCCGTTTTAGCGGCACCTCAAGGTCGATTGCCGGCCTTACCCAGGTCACATCAGAGAGCGGAATATCCTCCGCGCGCAGACCCCAGCGGACGCGCAGCCCGTCGCGTTTCAGAGAATAGATGCCCTGCAGCAGCGCGTACCCCCGGTAAACGGTAAAAGGCAGCAAGACAAACAGAGTGATCGCGCCAAGCAGGCACAACACCAACAGGACGCCGCCGCTCTGCTGAAAAGCCTGCCAGACCAGAAAAACGCAGCCTGCCAGGATCAGCAGGATCAAAAAAACATGAAAGATGATGCCGGGCGTTCTTCTGGGCAGGAAGGTAAAAGTTTCAGCCATTTTCTCCGATCAAATCATGCAACCAGGCACTCTTGCAGCGCCTTGCACACGAGGTCCACCTGGTCTTCGGTCATCACGCCCGAGAAAGGCAGTGCCAGACCCCGTTGACCGAGGTCTTCCGTTACCGGATAATCGCCTTCTTCGTAGCCGAATTGTAAGACCATGTAAGGCTGCAGATGGATGGGCAGGAAATACGGCCGCACCGGAATGCCCGCCGCGGATAATTTGTCCGCCAGTTTGTCCCTATCCATCCCCGGTTTAACGCGGATGACGTAAACGAACCATGAGACACGCGTGGTGTCGTCAGAGATGCCCGGTGCTTCAATGCCCTGAATCTCCGCCAGTCGTTCGCCGTACCAATCGGCCACGCGCTGACGCTTGTCGATCAATTCTTCGATGCGGGACATCTGTACGAGCCCGACTGCCGCGCTCATCTCGTCAATGCGGTAGTTGTATCCAAGCTCGGTATGCTGCAGCCAGTTGTCGCCCGGCGCTCTGCCCTGGTTGCGCAGCGCGCGCATCAAACCGGCCGCCTTGTCGTTATTGGTGACGATCATGCCGCCTTCACCGGTGGTGATCTGCTTGTTGGGGTAGAAGGCAAAAACGCCGTAATCGCCGAGCAATCCCGTCTTGCGGGACTTGTATTCGGCGCCCAAAGATTCGCAGGAATCTTCAATAATGATCAGATCATGTTTCTTGGCAACCGCTTGAATGCGGTCATAGTCCGCAGGCTGTCCGAACACGTCCACGGCCAGAATGGCTTTGAGTTTCCCGTGATTTTCGGCTCCCTTTTTGGGAAGCCATTTTTTAGCCGCCTCACCGCCCTGCGCAAGATCGTCTGCGGCCTGCTCAAGTTGGTTAACGTCCAGATTTCCTGTCAGCGCATCCACGTCCACAAATACGGGGATGGCCTTTTCGAACAGGATCACGTTGGTGGACGCCACAAACGAGAATGGCGTGGTGATCACCAGATCGCCCGGCTGGATGTCGGCGGCGCGTACGCACAAGTGTAGGCCTGCCGTGCCGGAATTTACGGTAATGGCATGCTTTGCGCCGACAAAACCGGCTACCGCCGATTCAAAATTCGCGGTTTGGGCTCCCATACTGAGCATGGGAGAATTGATCACTTCGATCACCTTTGCGCGTTCAGCATCGGTAATGTCAGGACCAGACATGGGTACTTTAAATTGGTTTGCCATAATGAAATTTTACCTTTTTTCAGGCAGGTTATGCCATTTCAGTTAAAGTCTTTTGAATCTCTTCCAACGCATTATCCAGCGGGACCACCCAGGCTTCGCCGCCGCTGCGTTTTTTAAGTTCAAGCCCGCCGTTCTTTAATGCGCGTTCGCTCACGGTCACGCGCAGCGGAAGCCCGATCAGGTCGGCATCGTTGAATTTAATGCCAGCCGAATCAGGACGGTCATCCACCAGCGGCTCGAGACCGGCATCGATCAATGCCCGCTCAAGTTTTTCCAGTTCTGGGGTTACATCCATGGTCTTGCCGGGCAGCACCACCACGTGTACGGCATACGGTGCCAAACTGAGCGGCCAGATCAACCCTTTATCATCATGGTGCTCTTCGGCCACGCAGGCCAGCAGGCGGCCTACCCCGATGCCGTAAGACCCCATCACAATGGGATGGCTTTCGCCGTTTTCATCGGTAAACGTGCAATCCAGCGCGTCGGAATAGCGTGTGCCCAACTTGAAGATATTGGCCACCTCAACGCCTCTGGAAAGACGGTAAGGTTTTCCGCATTTTTCGCAGGCGTCACCCTCGCAGGCAGAGGTGATATCCGCAACTTCAGCAGCCTCGAAATCACGTCCGTAATTCACGTTCAACAGGTGATAGCCTTTTTCGTTCGCGCCGGAAACCAGGTTGGTCGACTGCGGGATCAATTCATCCACGATCACACGCACCTTCTTCAACCCCACCGGTGAAGCGTATCCCGGTACCGCGCCTGTGCGGGTGATCTCTTCATCCGTGGCAGGCCGCAGTTCTTTGGCTTTGATCAGGTTGGTGATCTTGGTCTCATTCACTTCCATGTCGCCGCGCACCACGCAGAAAATGAACTCCTGCTTGACTGCGTCGCTCTCATCCTGAAGATCGGCCATGAAGAAGACCGCCTTGGCCGTCCTGGAAGCCGGCACTTTCAGAAAGGCCGCCAGATCGGCGATGGACGAACATTCAGGGGTGGCTACTTTTTCAACCGGCAGCATCTCTTCAGCGGCCGGCTGCGGTTTGCGCACCTTTGCCACCTGACGGTTGGCCGAATGTCCGCATGCGTCGCAGAAAAGCAGACTATCCTCGCCGATAGGGGTCAGGTACATATATTCATGGGCTTCCTTGCCCCCCATCATGCCGGTATCGGCCATCACCGCGCAAACGGGCAGCCCGCAGCGATTGAAGATCCTGAAATAGGCGTCATAATGCGCCTGATACTGCACATCCAAACCCTGCCAGTCCGTGTCCAGACTGTAGGAATCCAGCATGTGAAACTCGCGCACGCGGATCAATCCGGCACGCGGACGGGGGTCGTCGCGCCACTTGGTCTGGATCTGAAAGACCAGGGCTGGCATCTGCCGGTACGAGCGGATCAGATTGCGCGCCAGATCGGTGACGACCTCTTCATGCGTCATGGCCAGGATCATGTCATGACCGGTCTTGTCTTTCAGCCTTCCCATCTCGCTGCCGACCTGATAGTAGCGCCCGGATTCCTTCCAGATGTCGGCCGGCTGTACCACAGGCATGCTGATCTCCTGGCCGCCGATGGCGCTGATCTCTTCGCGCATGATGGACATGATGCGGTTCAGGCTGCGGTATGCCAGCGGCAGATAGGAATAAATGCCCGCCCCCAGCTGCCGGATGAATCCGGCCCTTACGAGCAACTGATGACTGGCGACTTCACTGTCCGCGGGTGCTTCGCGCAGCGTTTGTGAGAAAAGGCGCGACATGCGCATATAGAGAACTCCTGTAAGTTATGGTTTTAGATCAATAAAAGCCAGCCCGCCACAGCGCGGTAGAGGATGGGCGCGGCAACGTGTCCGCTCTTGCGCATCATCCATCCCAACAGCAGCGCCTGTGCCAGCGCGATCAGCAGGGTTGGCCACATTTCGACAAATGAAACCGTCCAAAGACGGCCGGGAAGCTGCCATAACATGTAAAGCGCCGCTGTGACCAGCCAGCCCCATTTGGAGCCGAAATAACTGTCAAGACGCAACTGGATGTAGCCTCTGAAAATTGTCTCTTCCGCGATGGCAAGCAGCAGCCAAACGAGCAGAAGTGTTCCCTGTTCACTGCTGACGCCATGCAACAGGGTGTTGAATTTACCCCTTAAGAAGATCACCAGCACGACTGCCAAAAATCCGGTGGTCAGGCCGGCTTTCATGTTCGCTCTTCCCCAACCGATACTTTTCAACGGCTGCCCTCTCAGGAGCATAGCCGCGATAAACAAGATCAGACAAGCCAGCGACAGCACCATTCGCTGTGCCAGTTCGGCTCCCCCAAAATAGCCGGAAAGGTTTTTCAGGAAATCAAAAAATGAATTCGAAAAATACTGGAACGCGATCAAAAAACTGACGGCAAACAGCGACAACGCATAGGTTGCCTCTCTACGTGGATAACGAAAATCAATGCGGCGGACTTTTTTCAACAAGGGGCTTACCCCTGCGATCATTACCACCGCAACAACGCCAAGCCATTCGCTTAGATAACCGAGCCAATATTTTAGATCCACGTGTCCCTACTTTTTATGCGATTTTGCGGCCTTTGACCGGCCGGTTTGGAATCAGTTTGTCCGAAGACCCGTTCTCTTCGGTTGTCTTTTCATCAGGTTCTTGTTCTGATTCTTCTTCAGTTGATTTGCTCTCTTCAAGCTGAATTTCCACGTGCTCTTCCATGCGCACCTGGCCCCGCAGGAAGGCTCCCTCTTCGGTGGAGAAGGCAGTGGTGACCACGTCGCCCCATACTCTCCCGGTCGAGCGGATCTCAAGCTTTTCCGCGGTGATGTTGCCCTTGACGGCTCCGGCCACGATGACGTTATTGGCCTTCAAATTCTTGCAGGTCAGCCTGCCTGTCTCGCCGATCACCACCAGACCGCGGATGGCGATCTCGCCTTCAAACGTCCCTTCAATGCGGATGCCGCCCTTGCCGCCCAGGTTGCCCGTCCAGTTGATGCCGGGGCCTAAAACGGAGGTGACCCGTTCAACGGGGACCGTGGCTGTGTTTGTGGATGCGGGTGTTTTCTTAAACATCAAACTCTCCGAACTGGATAGAGCAGCACAGCCTTTTTGGTTTTGGCAATGATCTTTGGCGCAACACTGCCTGACCAAAAGGCGTTAAGCCCTGATTTTCCATGCGTTCCAAGAATGATCAAGTTTGCATTGGAAGTTAAGGCCGATTTTACCACTTCCTGAGCCGGATCGCCGCGTTGAACCTCGGCTTCACAGTTAATTCCCTGTCCACAGATGGTGTCCAGATGATCCTGCAGATATTCCACGGCCTCATCCTCCACTACGTCCAGGTAGGTTTGCGTGGTGGCAGGCAGCATGGTCCCCAGGGCAGCCTGTTCGCCCGAGAGCGTGGCATAAGTGGGCACGATACGCACCAGACGCAAATCTGCGTCCAGTTTTCTGGCCAGTTCAACGGCTACATCCAGCGCAAGGTCATGCTCGGGATCGCCGTCCATTGCGATTAATATATTATCCAACCCGGCAAAGGGCTCTTCAGGATGGATCAGCAGAACCGGCACGTCGCCGTTGGCAATCACCTGCTGGGCAATGGTACCCGCGACAATATCACGCAGTCCGCCCTGTCCATGGGCGCACAATATGATCAGGTCAGGCGAAAACTCGTCTGAATGCTGCACAATGCTATGCGCCACCTGGCTTACTTCATCGGTGTGGACATGTCTCTCCAGTTTGCCGCAGATCCCGAAATACTTCTCCTGGATCTCCCCCAAATACTCGCAGGCCTCAGGTTCGTTGGTCAAATGGCGCTGACCGTGGATCACTGATGATGCATCCTTCTCAATAATGTGCAACAAAGTCACCTGTGATCCAAAATGCCGGCAAAGTTCAAGCGTGTACGGGATGGCGGCCTCCGCCAGTTCAGACCCGTCTAAGGGAAGGAGAATATGTTTAAACATGGTTTAACTTCCTTTGAACGTCATATAAAGGAGGAAAAAATTCAGGAACAGGATAATGGCCGCGACAATCATCGCCATGAGTGTGGTGATCTTCTTGTTCACCAGAACCCCCATGATCTTTTTCTGACTGGTGAAAATCACCAGGGGAATGATGGCAAAGGGAAGACCGAAACTGAGCAGCACCTGGCTGATCACCAGTGTGCGGGATGGGTCAAGCCCGATCGCGATCACGATCAGCGAGGGCACCATGGTCACCAGGCGTCTGATCCAGACCGGGATTTCCCAATCTAAAAAGCCGCTCATGATCACCTGGCCTGACATCGTCCCCACTGACGCTGAGGATAAACCAGAAAACAGCAGGGAGATGCCGAACACCCACGATGCCGCTTTTCCCAGAAGAGGTTCGAGTGTCTGATAGGCCACTTCCAGACTGCCCACGCTGGTCAATCCCTGGTTGTGGAATGTGGTAGCCGACATGATCAACATACCCATATTAACAAAACTGGCGACCCCCATGGCGATGAACACGTCGATCAACTCGAACTTGTACAGGCGTTTCAACTGGGCCGGTTTTTTCACCACCACGCGTCCCTGCATCAATGCTGAGTGCAAAAAGATGGCGTGCGGCATGACGGTCGCGCCCAGAATGCCTGTCGCCAGCAGAACACTTTCAGACCCCTGGAACTGGGGCACCACCGCATGGTAAATAACCTGTCCCCAAACCGGTTTGACGATGATCGTTTCAATCACGTAGCTGATCGCCACCACCCCGACCATGGCCGAAATGACCGCTTCCAGATGGCGGAAGCCCTTGCGTTCCAGGCCCAGCACGATAAATGTGGCAATACCGGTCAGGATGCCCGCGATCCAAAGCGGGATGCCGAAAAGCAGGTTGAAACCGATCGCCGCCCCTAAAAATTCCGCCAGATCGGTGGCCATGGCCACCAATTCCATCAGAACCCACAAGACATATACAAACCATTTCGGAAAGCGTTCACGGCATAATTCCGCCAGGTTTTTTCCCGTAGCGATTCCGAGTTTGGCTGAAAGCGACTGAATCAGAATGGCCATTAAATTGCTTGCCACAATTACCCATAAAAGGGTCAGTCCGAATTGGGCGCCGCCTGCGATGTTGGTGGCAAAATTCCCTGGGTCTACATAGGCGACGGAAGCGATGAACGCCGGGCCTAAAAATGGCATCAGGTTGGCAAGTTTGCCGCGTTTGCTCTTGCCCCGCAGTACTTCTTTAGCCGCAGAGACGGTGCGCTTGTTGGAATCCTCCCTGGTTTTGATCTCAGCTTTTTTTACCATTCATTTTCCTTGCGATCTTTACACATGCGGCAGATCGGCGGGCCAGACTGCTCCGGCGCGTACGATACCGTTCTCAGGCACGTCCTCTTTTACTACGGCGCTGTTCCCCAGCCGTGAACCGGCGCCAACGGTCACATTCAGGTTGACCGTCACGCCCATACCGACCAGCGAGCGTTCCCGCACGCTGACGGCTCCGGCCAGAATGGCTCCGGGAGAAATATTAACATAATCACCCAGTACGCAGTCGTGCGAAACGATCGCGCCTGTATTGATGATACATCCGAACCCGACTTTTACTTCACTGCCGATATAGGCATTGAAGAAGATCTGACAGCCCTCCCCTATCACCGCGCCGGGTTCAATAAAAGCACGCGGATGAATGACCGTCGGAAAATGAAAACCGGCCTGCCGGATCTTTTCGTAAACTTTCAGGCGCGGAGTAATGCTGCCGATACCGCCCACGGCATTGACGGCCAAACCGATGCCCTGACGGCGCAGGTCGGGCAGCAGTGAACCGTCGCCCAATACTTCAACGTCCATCACCAGGGTGCCGGCCGGTACGCCGTCATCCAGAATGCCGCGGATGTTGTATTTCCCCTCTGCCCTTATGAGGTCGATCAGCGACTTGGCATGTCCGCCGCCGCCGTAAATGATCAGATCGTGCGGGTCCGCTTCGGGCAAATCGCCCAATAATATCTCCTGCACCATCTTTTCGGTGATCAGTTGATCCGCCGGGAATTGATCCAGGTCAATGTCGTATTCGCGTGCCAGGGCCAGCGCCGGCTGTGTGATCAGGTAATCAGAGACCGGTTCTTTCACCGATGCAGTTGTTTTCGCGACGGATTGAGTCGGCAGGGCCGCGTTTGCGTTTTCGGCCAGGTAGCACAGACAGTCGCCGGTCTTCAACAGGTCGCCTACCGAAGCGGTGATCCCTAACACAAAACCATCATTGTCCGAGAACAATTCAAAAGTTGACTTGGTGGTCTCAAATTCTGCCAGAAGGTCGCCCTTTTTAACTTTTTGACCGTTCACAACTGCCAGACTGGCCAGCAGGGATTCATTTTCATTGGGGTTAACCAACGGGACCAGAACAGGGATCACATCAGCCATTGGCTCTACTCATCTTTCTCAAGGTCTCTTGAATATCTTCAAGCTGGGGGAGCGTTTGTCCTTCAAGGCTTACGGCGGCAGGGACGGGAGTTTCCCGGGCTGCCAGCCGTTTCAGTAATTTGAGTCTGCCGCCCAAATTCTCGGCCAGCTGCGCGCCGACCTCCGCGCCCCAACCCAGCGGACGCGTCCCCTCCTCGATCAGCAGCGCTTTGCCGTTAACAGCGGCGCTCTCCACCAGCGGTTGAACCGCGAAGGAGGATATCCGCGTGGGGATGACCAGTTCGGTGAAGATTTCTTCTCCAAAAGCCAGGCTGCGTTGTGCCTGACGCGCCAGTTCGGCCATGTATCCGTAAGCGGAAACCGAAACCTGGGCCGGCGGCGCACCCTTGATCTTCAGAATGTAGATCGGGAAACGTTCTTCCTGATCGCCGGGTTCATAGCGTATCTTCACGTCAAATTCGTGCAGGTCTTCTTCTGACAAAAGAGGCTGCAAATATTGGAGCTTGTTTTCAATGAACAGAACCGGGGATTCCGTCTGCAAAATGGTTTCTTTCAACATCTTCCCGGCTGAAAAATCATTTAACGAGAAATTGGTCGGAGCCAGCACTGTCAGACCGGGCACACCCAGATAGAGTTTCTCAAGCGACTGCGAATGTGTGGGGCCGTATCCGCGCCGGCCGCCCATGGGCGTGCGCACCACCAGCGGCAAGGTCACCGTATCGTTATACATCCAGCGGAACTTGGCAATGTGGTTGATCAACTGGTCTGCCAGCAGGGTGACAAAATCGCCGAACATGATCTCCAACACCGGCCGCAGCCCGCGCAAGGCCATGCCGGCCGCCAGGCCTGCCAGACCCGCCTCAGAGATGGGCGTGGGGATGACCTGTTCCGGGCAGGCCGTTGAACATCCGCGCGTGACCTTGAAAGCCCCGCCGTATGGGTCAAGGATGTCTTCACCCAGCAGATGGACCTTTTTATCGACCTGAAGGGCATCCAGCAGTCCGCGGTTGAGTGAATCCAGTACGGTGGGCTTCATGATCCGACCTCCATCGAGGCCGGCGGATCGGACAAGGCCTGCTCAAAAGCCTCTTTGACCTGTGCCTCCACCTCCGCGCGTATGGCTTTAACGGCATTCGCATCTAGCCGTTTTTCCATGATCGCGATCGGATCGCGTTGCTCTTTCATCAGGGCGACTTCTTCTTCAGGGCGGGTATCGTCCCCCTTGGAGTGGGGGCCGAAGCGCTGCGTGTTGAGGATCAGCGCCCGCGGCGCAAGTTCTTCGTGTACTTCCTGCATCAGATGGAAAGCCTGCGAGGCGATTTCCATCACGTCGCTGGTATCCAGTTCAAGTGCGGGGATGCCGAAAGCCTGGAAGCGCATGCGCATGTCGCCCGCCAGCACGTATTGGGTGGGCGTGGTCTGCGCAATGTGATTGTTTTCCACCACGATCAGCAGCGGCGCGGACCACAATGACGCCATATTGAAGGCCTCATAGATCACACCTTCTCCTAGCGTGCCGTCGCCGATAAAGACCGCCACGGCAGCATCGCTTTTTTTCTGTTTCTCGGCCAGCGCCATGCCGGTGGCAATGGGCACAATGCCGCCCTGCACGCCGTTGGAATAAAGGTTTTTCCAGTGGATGTGCTGCGACCCGCCCCTGCCGCCACAGATACCCGTTTGCCGTCCCATCAATTCGGCAAAAAGAGCGCGCATGTCGCCGCCGTAGGCCAGAAAATGTCCATGGCAGCGGTGGTTGGTGACAATGATGTCATCGGGCAGCAGTTGGCGTATGCCCCCCACGGCGTCGGCCTCCTGGCCCAGCGAGGTGTGGGTGGTGCCTGAAAACACGCCGCGTTTAAATTCATCCAGAACGGTTTCTTCAAACCTTCTGATACGCAGCATGTCGCGAAAGTATTCTTCTTCGAGTGTCATTTTTCCATTAAGTAGTTCGGATCAACCATAAATCGCCAGGGGATGCTTTTCCAGGGTTCCGGGGTGCTTCCCAAACCGACACGCGGAGCGTTGGTGACAACTTCATCCGGTACGGTGCGCCCTTTTTCGATCCATAATTCACCGTTGTCTTCATATAATCTGATGCCGTTCAAGGCACCGTCAATTCCCAAAGCCTGGCAGATCTTGGCCGGTCCGTTACACCACTCTGTCTGCGGACGATCCTTGCGTCTGGCCTGGATCCCGTCCAGCCCTTCCTGCGGCAGGATGGCCCTGATCAACACCGCGGCCGGAAAATCCGTTTCTCCGGTGACCGCGTTCACCAGCCAGTGCATGCCGTAGGTGAAATAAACGTAGGCCTTGCCAGCCTGGTCATACAGCATGGCGTTTCGTTTTGTCTTGCCGACGTGCGCGTGACAGGCCAGGTCTTCTTCACCCAGGTAGGCTTCCGTTTCAACGATCAGTCCGCCCGTGCGCTTTCCGTCCAAATTGCGCACAAGACGCTGCCCCAAAAGCCGGCGCGCCACCAGCGTGGCCTCATCACGATAAAAGCTTTCCGGCAGGCAGGTCATACGGTTATTATACCTAAAAGGGTTGTGCATGAATCCCCGGAGTTGGTGAGTAATAACAGAGAAGTAAAAAGTTAATGGATTTTTTAACCAATAATTCTAAAGATTTTTCTTCGTTTATTGAATAACACCCTCACCCCAAAGACACTTTGTAATTGATAAGTGGATACTGCCCCTCTCCCACGGACAAGAACTCGTTTACCTCCTGGTTGTACATCCGTGGGAGAGGGGTGCGGCGTCGAGTTTAATAATCTGAAACATCGGGGTGAGGGAAACCAATAATTTATTCCATATTTTATTTTGTGAATAATTACTGCCCAGGAATATTGTTAAGAATTGCTATAAAGATGATTTTTAGCAAGAAGGTCTAACGTGTTTTTTTGTCAGTTAAGAGTTAATACGGATGTCCTGATCGAAGGTCAACTTGAGTCCTTCGGTCAGGGATACTTTGGGCTCATAGCCCAGTTTTTCGCGCGCGAGTGAGATGTCCGCGCAGAGCCGGCTTAAACCGCCTTCGTTGCGCGGGTTGTAAACCACTTCCGGATGTCCGCCGGTAATCTCGATCACCAGTTTGGAAAGGTCGCGCGCGCTCATTTCTTTGCCGCTGCCTACATTGATGGTCAACTGGTTAATATCAGGCGCGGTGGAAGCCGCGATCATGGCAGCCACCACGTCGTCCAGATAGACAAAATCGCGGGTCTGGTTGCCGTCCCCGTGGATCACGATGGTGCCGTTCTCCCAGGCCTGGCGCAGGAAACCGGGGATGACGGGTGTATGTACAGGCGGATGATGCTGCCCGGGACCGTATGCGTTAAAGACGCGCAGGCTGACCGTCTCGATGCCCCACAGAGAGCCGATCGATTTCACGTAAAACTCGGCTGCCAGCTTGGAAACGGCATACGGAGAACGCGGGTTGGGAATGGAATTCTCGCTGACCGGTTGGACCGGCTGGTTGCCGTAGATCGTTCCGGACGAGATGAACACCACGCGCCTGACGCCCACGTCGCGCATGGCTTCCATGAGGGTGACTGTACCCCCTACATTAACTTGATTGTATTCTCGTGGGTAAAGGATGGACTCGGGTACGCTTACACGCGCAGCCAGATGGTAGACACAATCCACTTCCTTCAATAAGGTCCACAATTTTGGCCTGTCGTTCACGTCGGCATGTGTGAATTGGATTCCGGCAGAAAGCTTGTTTGGATCGCCGGTGGAAAGGTCATCAATACCAACCACTTCATGCCCGTCGGCTGACAATTTATTCGCCAGAGCAGACCCCAAAAAGCCCGCAGCCCCTGTAATCAAATATCTCAATGATCCAGACCCTTATTCATTTAGTGACTGACATTATAGCATAGTCGAAAATTGGGGTTTGTAATCCAATTGTCGAGATTTCGGCATTGTTAACTGATTTGCATTGGAAAAGGAATACAATGTTTTTACTATTGGTGCTATATACCGGAGCTATATAAATGGACAGGATTTATTTCACCACTTTCAAGGGGAAAAGGGTTCTGATTCAGGATGTTTCAGATCTTCATCCTGGTCGTGAATTCAAAAAAACGATAGAAAAAGCCAAAAAAATGATCTCGGCCGAGCCTCACAAATCAGTATTGTCTGTTTTTGACGCCAGTAACTGTTCTTTCTCAGACGAATCTGTTAATCTAATGAATGAATTCGTCGTCGGTAATACCCCGTACATAAAAATAGCAGCTGTTGTCGGTGCTGACGGATTGCTTCAAATGGTTCTCACATCGCTGGTAAAAAAAAGCGGCAGAGATATTCCCTCATTTAAAACGCGCGAAGAAGCCCTTGAATTTCTGGCTTCTTATGATGAATAATCTCAAAAGTACACTTATTTAATTAGACAGTTCTTTTCTGACTCGCTCAAAAAGGCTGTTTTCAACGCATTATGCTGCGCCTGCCTGATCTGTTCCATGGAAAGGCCGGCTGCCGGTGCTGCAACTTCATATTCATGATGCAGGTCAATGGCGCTGATGCCCGGGTCGTCCGTGTTGAGAGTGGCCGGGATACCCCTTTCGAGGAACAACTTCATGGGATGGGAAGCAAAATCCGCCACGGTGGAAGTCTGCACATTGCTTGTCAGGTTGCACTCCACTCCGATCTGATGCTCGGCCAAATAATCCAATAATTCCGGGTCTTCTGCGGCGCGCACGGCGTGGCCAATACGTTCGGCTTTCAGCGCCAACAGCGCCTGCCAGATGGACTCGGGCCCTGCAATCTCGCCCGCATGGATGGTAATATGCCAACCCGCGTCGCGTGCCTTCTTGAAATGATCGCAGAACAATCCGCCCGGGAAGTTGCCTTCATCACCGGCCAGGTCAAGGGCGGTGATCTCGTCACGGTATTGCAGCAAGGCATCCAGTTCCTTGAAAGCGGTCTGCGGACCGTAGTGCCGCGAGAGGATGCCGATCTGATTGACTTTTACGCCAAACTGCTCTTCGCCTGCGCGGATGCCGTCGGTCACCGCCTCAACCACACCCTCAGGCTTAAGGTGATGCGCTTCTGCCATGAACCACGGACTGTAGCGCAGTTCAATGTAAGCAATTCCTTCCCGTGCGGCGTCTTCCACATTTTCATAGGCTACACGGCGGCAGGCGTCATAATCCACCAACACGCCGGTCATCCATTGGAATTTCTCGATGAATACCATCACTCCGGGCTGCTGAGTAGAGACCTGCACGTAGGGTCTCAATTCTTCAAGGGTTCGCGCCGGCAGGGGCACGTTGTGTTTCAACCCCAAATCGAGGATCGTTTCGAGTCGGACGCTGCCGTCAAGGTGGTGGTGCAGGTCGATCAACGGAAAATTCGGGTCAATAAATGAAGATGATGTCATTCGTGCTCCGCAAGTACAACCAGGTCAATGTTTTGCTTGACAGCGTAGGTCATCAGGTCGTTTATGGTCTTTTCAGACGGATAGCTGAAATAGACGGTGCCTTCGGGCACCTGTCCGCTCAGGTCCATACCGCTCCAAAAAACCTGCGTGTTTTCAGGCAGCAGGTCAAACACCTTTTTGATCTGGCTGACTCCTGTAACGGTGATCTTTACGAATCCGTCCTCGCTGATCTGACTTTCAGGCGACATCAATTCTTCGAACGTTTTGGATCGGTTCGTTCCGGTGACCAGGGTGAAATTCCAATCGTCGCCGGTCTGCCATGAAACCAACTCGTACCCCTTAAAGGATTCCGGCAAAGGATCGGGCAGCGTGGATAGTTCCACGGTCGGCGCAGGGGTCTGGCTCTCCTTCGTTGCAGCAGGCAAGGGTGTCTCTTGGGGTGTCGCCGAGCTCAAAGCTGTCGGCAGGGGCGTTCCCACGTCATTGATGGGCGACCAATCCGTGAGTGTGGCAGAACGTTCGCAAGCTGTCAGAAGCAGGCAGCAGATAATGAGCAGCAGTGTTTTCTTCATGGCTTTATTGTAATCCCGGCCTCGCATCTGAAGTTAAAAAGGGGTTAACAGAGCGATTGTGTTTGCGGAGATATTACGTCATAAGACAGGATGGCGATATCGTCGCGCTTTTTCCAGCCGAGGGCTTGCCAGAAAGCCAACCCGAGTTCGTTGTCACTGAAGACCATGATGTGACATTTCTGGATACCGGCAGCCTTTAAAGCCGTCAATGAACTTTCCATAAGGGCCTGTCCGACACCCTGCCGCCTGGCAGACGTATCGACCGCCAAATGATAAAGGTATCCGCGCCTGCCGTCCGAACCGCATAAGACCGTGCCGACCAACTCTGTGCCCATACGGGCGATGAAGCATAAACCGCGGTTGCGCTCCAAAAAACGCTCAATGGCGCAGCGCGAGTCGGCGTCGCTTAATCCGATCCCCGGACAACGCTGCCAGAGCGCGTAAGCTTCATCGTAATCCGCCGCGGTCATTTCAGAGATCTGATAGATCATGTTCCCTCGCATTCATTCCAAATGCCGGTTCATCCTCCTCGGGCTCGCCTTGATCCTTCCCGCCGGGGAAGACACCCCACTGTACCCGGCCCTCCTCATATTGTGTGCGGGCTTCCTTCTCTTCATCCGGGTGGCCCAAAAAGAGCAGGTTCAGCGGTGTGACGCCTTTGGGAAGATTGAGGATGCGTTTGACCTGCATCTCGAACAGATAGATGGGATGCACCCCGATCCAAACACCACCCAGCCCAAGCGCCACTGCCGCCAGGAGGATGTTTTCCGCCGCGGCGCTGCAATCCTGCACCCAAAACTTTTCTCCGCCCTTGTTCTTCTGCATGCGCTTGCTGCCCAAAACACAGATCACGGCAGTCGGTTTCATTTTTGCAAAGGGCAGCGCATGCCGCAGCCGTTCGATGGTTTTCTCGTCGGTGATCACCACAAATTCCCAGGGTTGGGCGTTCATGGCCGACGGCCCGGCCATACCGGCCTTCAGCAGCGCGGTCAAATCATCGTGTGACACCGCCTCATCGGTAAATTTGCGTATACTGCGTCGCTTATAGAAAATATCAAGTGGATCGTTCATGATCCCTCCGCCTTTTTTCCATTATATGATAGTTCAAAAGGATTCCTGATGAACCTGTTGGTTTTAACACCCTTCATCAAAATATGTTCGCCCTGATATTCATCCGCAATACATCCTTGCTTTTTTGCTCGTGTTATATAATGTATGAAATGGTTATTGGTAACAATTGAATCGTTCGCTGAAGGAGCTTGAAATGGGAGAAAATACCAAGCCGCGTTCAGTCTCAATACTCGTTGTAGAAGATGACCCCATCGTTCAGGAAATCATCAAACATACCCTGGATCACGCGGGATTTACCTCGCTGTTGGCAGGGAACGGCATCGAAGCCCTTGCGCAGATAAAGACAGCCCCGCCCGACCTGATCATTTCAGACGTTATGATGCCCGAGATGGACGGCTTCACCTTGCTGAAGGAACTGCGCTCCAATCCAAAGACATCTTACATTCCAGTGATTATGCTCACCGCCAGGAATTCCAGTCAGGACATTGTTGACGGCATGAACATGGGCGCAGATGATTATCTGCCCAAACCTTTCGACTCGGATATTCTGATCGCCAGGATCAGATCCAAGCTAAATCGCCCCCCCATCCCCGTCGAGAACCTCCTTTTCGACCGCCAAACCGGACTGCTGTCCGCCCAAAACTTCCAGAAGGAAGCTTCGCGTGAAATCTTCAGGGCGGCCAAAGGCGGCAAACCAGGCTGTTTGGCTTATTGTGAAATCAACGAAATGCCGCGTTTGAAAGAAAGGCTGGGCGAACGCGCCGAACGCGAAGTGACCCGGCAAATCTCCGAGATATTACAGGCTAACAGCCGTCCGCTGGACATGTTCGGTTACGACCAAAGCGGCGTTTTTATGCTCATGCTGCCCGAAACCGGACTGAACGAGTGCCGTAGGTTGGTGGAGTCCATTTCTTCCGCGATTTCAAGCCATACATTTGTCATACTGGATGAAAACCTGCGCCTGACCCCGGTGATCGGATTCTCAGACTTTGAAAACGAGAAAACCTATGAGGCAGTGGATGAGAAAACGCGCATCGCGCTTGAGTACGCAAATTCCCAAATAGACCTCAACCCCAAGGTCTATAACGAAGAAGCCAGGCGTATGGTCGAGAAGATCAGGCACACACAGGAAACGCGCAAGAAGGGTTCACCTGTAGCCTTGGTAATTAAAAGATTTAAGACCCTGCTGCAGTTCCTCATCTCGGTGGTCATGTACCTGGTCATTCCCTACCTGATGTACTGGTACCTTGACCGCATCGGCGCGGACATCACTCAGGTGGTCTATTACATCATTGTGGTTTCCCTGCTGATCACCGCCGTGGTCATCTGGATCGAAGGGTTCCTCTCGCTGAAAGTGAAGGATCCGCCCGAGAAAGCGGACCTGCAGTACCCGCCTGCCAGCGCCATCATCGCCGCCTACCTGCCTAATGAAGCCTTAACCATCGTGGAAACAATCAAAGTCTTTCTCGATATGGACTATCCCAACGACCTGCAGGTGATCCTGGCCTACAACTCGCCCAAGACTTTGCCGGTTGAACGGACGCTGAAACAGCTGGCCAGCCGCAACAAGCGCCTGACTCTGCTGAAGGTGGAAGGCAGCGAGTCGAAATCGCAGAACGTGAACGCCGCCATCGCCTATGTGACCGGCGAGTTCGTGGGCATCTTCGACGCCGACCATCACCCCGACAAGGGCTCCTTCATCCGCGCGTGGAAGTGGCTGGACGAGACCTGCGACATTGTGCAGGGCCACTGCCTGGTGAGGAACCACGACGCCTCCTTCGTCGCCCGCATGGTGGCCGTTGAATTCGAAGCCATCTACGCGGTCAGCCACCCCGGGCGCACGCGGCTTTACGGGTTCGGCATCTTCGGCGGCTCCAACGGCTACTGGAAGACCGAACTGCTGCGTCAGACGCGCATGCACGGCTTCATGATGACCGAGGGCATTGACTCCTCGATGCGCGTGACCGAGAAGGGCAGCGTCATCGTCACCGATCCGCTGCTGATCTCGCGCGAACTGGCTCCCGGCACGCTCAAGGCGCTGTGGAACCAGCGCATGCGCTGGTCTCAGGGCTGGTTCCAGGTTTCGCTGGAACACTTCCTCAACGCGATCCGTTCCAAAAGGCTGACCTCGCGCCAGAAGCTGGGGGCGGTCTACCTGCTGGCCTGGCGTGAACTCTACCCGTGGATCTCGGCGCAGATGTTCCCGGTGATCGCTTTCTGGGCGGTCAAATACGGCGGCCTCGATAAGCTGGACTGGCTCATCCCCGTGTTCGTGCTGACCTCCGTCTTCACGCTTAGCGTCGGTCCCGGGCAGGCCCTCTTCGCCTATCTGAAATCCGACCCGGAGATCAAACAACATAAGGGCTGGTTCTGGCAGTACCTGCTCTTCTCCTCCGTGTTCTACACCGAGTTCAAGAACATCATCGCCCGCGTGGCCCAGATCAAAGAGATCATGGGCGAAAGAAGCTGGCGCATCACGCCGAGGACGACTGAAAAGTAATCTATTGCAACAAAGTATATGGCAATACTGAAACTATGTTATTTGCATAATTTTTTATGTAATCAAGATTTAACAGCAAACTTGACTTTCAAAACATAAAACTAAATTAGTTGGATGATACAAAATGTTACTTAAATACCCAATTTTCTGATCTACTGGGGGTAAAAATGAACATCGAGAATAGTATTGAAAATTACTATCAAGAATTATTATCTTATAGTATAGAGAATAAAGAATATTTATCACTTTATCAAGATATAGAAAACAATCAACTTCGTGAAATATTGATAACTCTTCATTTTGAGTTAACTTCATCTTTTAGACAAATGAATGAACGTTTACCCACCAGTGACGAGGGAAACCATTTTTGGGCGGATCCAAGCCGAAGACTAATTAAAACTATCAATATTTGTCTTGGTTTATACAATACATTAAAAGAAACTTCACTTGCAATTGAAATTGATGAATATTATTTTGAACTAATACAAAAATGTCGCGACTTTTTAAGTACAAGTGGTGGAAGCAATATTCCACCGAACATGGACAAAATAATTTTGTATTACAAAATGCCGATTTTCACCCCAAAAAATATAATAACTACCTTTTTACCTCCAACGACAATAGCATATTCATTAAAACTAATTGGGAGTGGTTCATATGCAAACGTTTATAAATATAAAGATACTTTCTATGATAAATTCTTTGTTCTGAAACGAGCGAAAAAAGATTTATCAGATAAAGAAATAGAAAGATTCCAACGTGAATATGAAGAAATGAAAAAATTGTCGTCTCCATATATTATTGAAGTCTATTATTTCGATAAAGAGAAAACAGAATATGTCATGGAATTTATGGATTATACACTGGACGAATTTATTACAAAAAATAACGGTGTAATTCCACTACAACTAAGAAAAAATATCGTAAATCAGATTTTTAGGTCCTTCGAATACTTACATTCCAAGAATATACTCCATAGAGATATAAACCCAAAAAATATTTTGGTTAAAAAGTTTGATGATATCGTCGTAGTAAAATTAGCCGACTTCGGGCTCGTCAAAATGCCAGATAGTCACTTAACAACAGTAAATTCCGATTTTAAGGGTTACTTTAACGATCCATCTCTTATTACAGAAGGTTTTGGTTCATATAAAATTCAACATGAAACCTTTGCGCTAACCAGGTTAATTTTCTATGTCATGACTGGCAAAACCAATACTGATTCTATTCAAAACCAACAATTAAAAATCTTTGTAAATAAAGGATTAAATCCTGACAAAACAAAGCGCTTTCAGAATATAAGTGAAATGAAAGAAGCATTTCGTATAATCAATTTTATTAATTGAACATTATTAATAATCCTTTTTTTCTTATCAAAAAAACGACATTTCTATAAAGGTAAAATATCAATCCTTTTTATTCGTGTTAAAATACTTGCACCAACTTAAATAGAGGTGTTTATGTCCGTTCCCATCCTGGTCTCCGCTGCCTGGCCTTATGCCAATGCTGAAATCCACGTCGGCAACCTGACAGGTTCCTACCTGCCCGCCGATATTTTCGCGCGCTTCCAGCGCCTGCGCGGAAACAAGGTCTTGATGGTCTCCGGCTCGGATAGCCACGGCACGCCCATCACCGTCCGTGCGGACGCCGAAAACACCACTCCCCTGGCCGTATACCAGCGCTACCACGAGGGCTTCATCGACCTCTTCCAGCAGCTCGGACTCAACTACGACCTCTTCACCAGCACACATACCAGGAACCATGAAAAGGTCTCACAGGCCGTCTTCATGGCCTTGAAGAAGAACGGGCTGCTCTACACCGAGAGCCAGATGCAGTGGTACGCTCCCAGCCAGGAGCGCTTCCTGCCCGACCGCTACGTGGAAGGCACCTGCTACATCTGCGGGTACGAGAACGCCCGCAGCGACCAGTGCGACAAGTGCGGCAACCTGCTGGAAGCCGACAGGCTGATCGATCCGCGTTCCAAGGTGGACGGCTCCACCCCCGAACTGCGCGCCACGGAACATTTCTACATCGACCTGGCCCGCCTTCAGGACCTGGTGGTGGAATTCCTCAAAATCCGCGATTCTTACTGGCGCCCCAACGTCATGCGCCAGTCCCTCGGACAGATCCTGGCCAACAGCCTGCACGGACGCGCCATCACCCGCGACCTCGATTGGGGCATCCCCCTGCCTAAAGAGGGATTGCCTGAAGGTAAAGAGTGGGAGAGCAAGCGCCTCTACGTTTGGTTCGAGGCCGTCATCGGCTACCTTTCCGCATCAATCGAGTGGAGCCAGCTCAACGGCAACCCCACGGCCTGGCGCGACTGGTGGCAGAACTCCGACTCACGCACCTATTACTTCATCGGCAAAGATAACATCCCCTTCCACGCCGTGATCTGGCCCGCCGAACTGATCGGCGCGGGCAAGGAATTCGACGAGGTCATGGGCAATCCCGATCCGGCTCCGCTGGTGCTGCCCTACGACGTGCCCGCCAACGAGTTCATGAACCTGGAAGGCCAGAAGATCTCGGGCAGCCGCAACTGGGCCGTGTGGGCGCGCGACTTCCTCACGCGCTACGACCCGGATGCCCTGCGTTATTACCTGACGGTGAACATGCCCGAATCCAAGGATACCGACTGGGATTGGGAAGAGTTCTATCACCGTAATAACGACGAACTGGTGGCCACCTGGGGCAACCTGGCCAACCGCGTGCTTTCCTTCACCAATAAACACTGGGAGGGCGTGGTGCCCGATCCCGGTGAGCTGACCGTGCTGGATAGCGAACTGCTGGCATCCATCGAAGACGGCTTCAAGACCGTGGCCGAGGAGATGGATCGGGTGCACCTGCGCGCCGCCCTGGCGGAGGCCATGCGCCTGGCCAGCGAGGTCAACAAGTATCTCGATCAGACCGCCCCCTGGCAGCAGGTCAAGACCGACAAGGCCGCCGCGGGCAGGGCCATCTACACCGCCCTGAAAGCCATCGACTCCCTGAAGATCCTCTTCGCGCCGTTTTTGCCCTTCAGCAGCGACAAGCTGCACGGTTTCATGGGCTATGACGGCAGCCTGTTCGGCAAGCAGTATACCGAGACGCTCAAGGATGAGTTGGGCGAACACAGCGTGCTGCGCTACGATCCCTCCGGCGCGACCGGCAAATGGGAACCCAGCCAGCTACAACCCGGCAAGACCCTGCGCCAGCCGCAGGCCCTCTTCAAGAAGCTGGACGTTTCCATCATCGAGGAAGAGCGCGCCAGATTGGGCAATTGATCTTTCCTCTTTCGTAAAGAACTTGTAGTGGCACGTTGCAACGTGCCACTACCTTTTTTTGCGGAGTACGCAGAGAAAACCAAAACATTTCTTGTTGGGGTGGGTCCCACCCTTTTATATGCCACCCTCACTCGCCAAGAACGCCAAGGAAATTGGACACAAAGCCCGCGATTATTCAAATAAACTGTCATTCTTAGAGCAATCTCATATCCCCGGAATCTGTTATTAGATTCCGGGGATTGAATAATTGCACCAAAGTGCGCTGGCGAGGCACGCACTCGCCCCTACAAATTCAATCCCGGAACGCGCTACGGATTCATTTGAGAATAGATTTCAGGAGGGAGTAGCTACTATTCCTCTTCTACGGGTATAAAGGCAATCTGTATGGACGGCTGGCTTTTTTCGACAATCACATACAAGTAAAAATCCGCTTCTTCGTCTGTGCCAGGTTCATAGACGCCGCCTACATATACGCCTTGAACACCGTACACACCGGGCTTGGGCGGAGGGGGGACGTATGCGCAGCGTGTCGGAAGCGAATGCGAGATCCCCTCCTCCTGGAGGCAGTACCCCACCAATCGGATCATCTCCTGATCGGCTTCCATGTCGGGCAAATCAATAATAAGCTCTTTATAATAAATGGCTTTGGGCTCATCCGTCAGGTTGACGTACCTTGTGCGCACTTCATACAGAGCATGGGTCTCTTTAAGGTCGGAACTAACGGACACCCTTCGATCCCCCAATTTCACAGAATCAATCTCTTTTATTGATTTGATCGTCAGTTCATAGTCCTGATTGGCGATCGTCCCCTCCTTGCTTCCGTCCAGCGGAATAATGACTGATGTTGCAGTTTTTTTACAACCTGAAAGAAAAAAGATAACGATAAGTATGGAAAATAAAAGAGAAGCATTTATGCGAAATTTCATATAACCCTCCAATGGAAAAGATTTTTCCATCTCACAAGGCTTCAATGAAGAAATAATTCAGATAATTGAAAGCAAGTTGGAAAGGATAATAAATCCAGTGTAGCACTTTTCCCACGTTCCTCAAATTAGAAAGGGCGAAAGACTGCGTGAGAGATTTGGACGGGGACGAGCCCCGCCCTAACAAGGTTTTCTCTGTGTATTGAGTCAGCAAGGCACCCTCTCCTGAGCGTTATTTGCGAAACCCTGGATGCTTTTCCAGGGTGATAAGCAGGAGAGGGCCGGGGTGAGGTAAACAAACAACGCTCGGGCGGGTGCAAGCCCCGCCCTTACAAAAAAGTCTTTGGGTTTCTTTGCGCAATCTTTGCGGTCTTTGCGAGAGATAAATAGATTTAGGTTTTCTCTGCGGCTCTGTGTGAGACTGCTCTACTTCCAGAACGCGCATCTGATCCAGTTTGGCAGGGCTTTCAGGAGGGAGGTCATGATCATGTCAGCGCGCTTGTGGAACTCGTCTGAATCGTAGATCTCGCCGCCGAAGGGGTCCACCACATCGCTGACGCCGCGCAGAATCAGGCATTGGGTATCATTGCGCCGCGCCGTCCAGGCAATCGCGCCTGACTCCCAGTCCGCGGCGACCGCGCCGTAATCGTCCACCAGTTTGTGGATGAGGTCCGGGTCGATATCCTGGTCGGCCGAGACGAGCTGCCCCCGCCGCACGGCCTGCGGGTAGGGATCGGAAAGGAAATCCAGGTCGAGCTCGGTGGTGTAATACGCCAGCGCCTCGGCAGGGTCGCCCATGCGCTCGTAAATGTCGTAGATGAGGGTCTTTTCCACCAGCAGAATTTCGCCCACACGGCTTTTTCCGACCAGTCCGCCGCAAGTGCCCACGTTGAGCACCAGCCTGGGTTTCCAGCGGTCGATCACGTATTGGGCGCTGGCAGCAGCCGCTACTTTCCCCCAGCCGCCGTGGAAGAGGATAACTTCCCTGCCGCCCAACTGCATTTGGACATAGGTTCCGAAGGGGGAAGGTTCGGTGGGAGGCATTTCATAATACTGCAGCGTGCTGGCCCATTCCGCATTGGCCGAGATCAAAACGACCACTTCAATGCCTTCTTTGTTTTTTGCAGCCATGCGCCCCTCCGGAGAGAAATGTGTCAGATCAGTTTATCTAATGCATCATCCAGCAAGTGCAGGTTTGTACGCTTGCGCGCCGGTTTCTTGGTTTCAGGTGTCAGGGCAGCCTCGCAGACGATATCCGCAGCCAGGTATGCGGAATCCGGCTGGCCGAGCAGACGCGCGTTCTCGGCGCGCTTCTTCAACAAGGCCCCGTCGTTCATCAGCAGATGGTGCAGGCGCTCCAGAATCAAGATGGGCGTTTCGGCCATGTCCGCCGCGCCGTAAGCCGTCACGTATTCCGCGTTGCCGGTCTCCTGTCCGGGGATGATCTCGGTCAGCAGCATGGGCAGCCCGGCCGCCAGCGATTCGGTGACGATCAATCCGCCCGCCTTGCACAGCATCAGGTCGGAGGCTTTCATCAGCGTAGGAACTTTGTCTGAGTATTCATAAAGCTGCGCCGGGATATGCCAATCGAACTGGGATAAATTTTCGTAGAGGTCGTGATCTTTGCCGCATACCACGGCCACCTGCAGCGGCGCTCCGAAATGGTTGATGACGTTAAGTGAGTCCACCAGTCGCTCCACGCGCTTGCTGCCGACCGCCAGGATTGTAGGCAGGTCGGTCTGCCATCCCAACTCCTTGCGGATGACGTCTTTCTCGCGCTTTTCCTTGGTGATGGCCGGCGACACAGGGATGCCCGTGATGGTGAGTTTTTCCGGCGGCATACCGTAGCTCATAGCCAGCTCGGCTACCAGCGTATTGGGCACCAGGCAGCCGGTGACCTTCTTGTGGAACCACATGCGGTGCACCGTGGAAAGATCGGTCACCACCGTGAACTGCGGCACGCGGTATTTACGGCTGGCGAGGAAGAGAGTGGTCATAGCCGATTGGTACCACGGATAGGTGGAGAGCACCACGTCGGGTTGATATTGTTTAAAAAGCTCCCGCATGGTATCCACCAACAGTACGCCGATGGAGCGGTCCAAAACCGCGGTCGGGATGGGGTTGTCGCTCACTTCATATCCGATATGATAAAGCTCGGGGATGTTGCGCACAAATTTGTCGTATTCGAACTGCGTGTCGCGCAGGAAGGGCGGCGTCTCCGCCAGGTCGAGCGGATTGATCAAATCCACGTCGATGCGGTCGGCATATTTATCGAGGATGGCATTCTGCACGGCAAGCGCCGCGCTGCGGTGACCAAACCCGGCATCAGCCGTCATGATAAGCACGCGTTTCTTTTCTGCCATAGATTAACCTTTGATGGTTCTAATTATGCAATGGAATCGGCAGGCAGGTCGTATTGAAGGTAGTGGAGAGCCAACTGCAAGGCTGCTCTGGCAGAATCTTCCTTGTTCTGAATGCGATCGCCTTTCCAGCTAAACTTCCAGGCCCAGTCGCCGTCGGCCGCGCTCATGCCTACCCAAACTGTGCCAACCGGCTTTTCGGGCAATCCGCCCCCCGGGCCGGCGATGCCGCTGATGGAAATTCCCAGAATGTTCTCGATGGGGAATTCTCCCGCGAGCGACGCGCGTACGCCCCTGGCCATCTCGATCACGCACTCACGGCTGACCGCTCCGTAGCGATCCAGGGTGGATTGGTTGACACCCAGCAGTTTGCGTTTGGCTTCATAGGCATAAGCCGTAATGCTGCCGAGATAATAATCTGATGAACCCGGCACGTTGGTGATCCAATGTCCGACCAGACCGCCCGTGCAGGATTCAGCCAGCACCAGTTGCAATCCGCGTTCGCGGAGCATCTCACCAACGATCACTTCCAGGGGTTTTGTAGTCAATTCAAGTCCTGTATCACTGAAGTAGATTATCTTTAGCGATTCCGCTCACTCGTCCGCTTCGAGGGGGAAAAGATGCGTCAACACCTCGCCGCGGATGGTCATCCCAAACGTGATGGATTCCACGTCAGAAGGGATGGATTTTTTATAATAACACGAAAAATAGGAACCCGGCTCGCGGGGTTCGGCCATGTCAATGAAGATTTCACGGCTTGCGGTGTCGTTATCTGAGGAGGAACTGGTACCGCAGTGGTCCAGCGCATAATACTTGCCCTGGTCGTCCACGACAAAAATATCATCATAGTTGATAACAATATACTGAGGGTCGGTTGAGAAGACGGCCGGTTCGACGGAAAAACCGTCCGCGTATTGGGTCAGCTTATATTCAACCTGCAGCTTGGAAGCATCCAGTGTCAAAGGGATCTGGAAGGTAAAGTCGCCCCAATTTGTAAAATAAGTGTGCACTTCCAAGGTTGCGGCATCCGCGGGGATGAATCCGGGGCTGCAATTCAGTTGGGCGATCTTTTCGACCTCACCTGATTCCATTTCATCAAAGGAATTGTCAAAATCGTTCCAAATCTCACAGGAGTATTGGTTGCCAAGGTTATCTTGTGCTTCAACCTCGGTCACAACCAATCTGTCGTTCTCATTCTTCGCTATCACGGTCCTGTCCAACAGGTTCCTGGCGTAAAGGTTGATCTCGAACTCCCGTTGTGAAACCGAATCAAGGATGGCGCCGAACGAAAGGTCCGCGCCGTGAATAAAAGCAGCCGGAAACTCATCCGATTTGCCGGTGGAATTCTTTTGATACATTTCACGCTCGGTTTGCAGATTTGCGTCGGACAATGGCGTTTCTTCCTGCACTTCGCCGAATATTCTTACATATATAAAGAATAAAGCGATCATTAAGATCACGAAAATCCAGGTGTTGTTCTTCTTCTTTGCAACCTGCAGCTTGCCTTGCGGCCTAAGGATGGGAGGAGGGCTCGCAACGGGCTTTGGGGTTTGTTGTTCTTGAGAAGAAACTGCTTCAACGGTTTTGACCTGGTCGTTATCCTGGCCGGTCAAGTGATAGCCGGTCTTGCAGTATTCACAATAATATTCCCGTCCCTTTTGAATCAGGGGAGCCCCGCAGCGCTGACACAACTTAACGATCAATTTGCTGTCTGTCATGGATTCCCCTTATTTTGAGTCGGTAATGAATCAGGCATCGAAAACATTGTTAATCGTTTCTCTATGTGTGTCGTGTAGGTGATTTTATCACACGCAATATTAAAACGTTTTATAAGGTTTTTTTGTTCCGGATTCTGCGCGATTGAGGCCATTGGTGGCCTCAATTCTTCGATTATGCTTGACGCGAGCCCTTCCCTTGCTTAGAATAGTTTTAGAATAAATACAGTTTTCCTGGTGCCATACCCCCGGATGGGATGGCTCAAAGGCGAAACCGGTGTCAAGTCCGGTGCTGTTGCGCAACTGTGATTCAGAATAATCTGATAAGCCAGGTCGCCCGCCAGGAGAACGTGTTACCACACTCTCGCATTATGGAGGTGGGCACTCGTCACCAAACAGACGAAACCCCTGTCCGATGCGGCAGGGGTTTTTTTATCACCTGCTGCCTGCGAGGAAAACTTACTCAAAAGGATTCCTAATGAAAAAGTTCCTGCATGTCTCCCTGTTGTTCATGCTGCTGGCTTCCCTGCTGGCCGGGTGCGCGGCTCCAGCGTCGCAAAGCGCGGAGGCCATCCAGGTGGTCGACGGACTTGAACGTGCCGTCAGCCTGGATGAACCCGCACAGCGCATCGTCTCAATGGCGCCGTCCGTCACCGAGCTTCTCTTTGCCGTGGGCGCCGGAGACCAGGTGGTCGGCCGTGACAGTTTCTCCAATTACCCCGAATCCGTACTGGATTTGCCGGATGTGGGCGGATCAATGGGTGATTTCTCGTTTGAAGCGATCACCAGTCTGAACCCCGACCTGGTCATTGCCGCCGAGATCAATACGCCCGAACAGATCAAGTCACTGGAAGACCTGGGCATCACGGTCTATTACCTTAATAACCCCGTCCAGTTTGACGATCTCTATCCGTGTATCGAAACAGTCGGTGCGCTTTCAGGGCATGAACAGCAAGCCGCGGAATTGGTGGATTCACTGAAAACGCGCGTTGAAAAGGTTACCCAGACGGTTGCCGTATCCAGCTATGCTCCCGTGGTCTTCTATGAATTGGACGGCTCCGATCCGGCCAAGCCATGGACTTCCGGTCCGGGGACCTTTATGGACCAGATTATCCAGATGGCGGGAGGTATCAATGTAGGCGCTTCCATGCAGGATGCCTGGGCGCAGATCAGCCTCGAACAGCTGCTGGTTGCTGACCCCGACCTGATCCTGCTCGGCGACGCCGCGTACGGTATGACGCCCGACCAGGTGGCTGCCCGCAACGGATGGCAAACCCTGAAAGCCATCGAAAACGGCAAAATCTACGAATTCAACGACGACCTTGCCAGCCGGCCGGGTCCACGCATGGTGGACGGCCTTGAAGAACTGGCCAAATTGATCCACCCCGAGTTGTTTGAATAATCATGAAAAACACTGCCCGCCCCTTCTTGATCTGCATTTTGATCCTGATCGCAGCCATGCTTCTCAGTGTGCTGGTGGGCAGTGTTTTCATTCCTCTCACCACCCTGGCAGATTTGGTCAAGTCAGCTCTGCTCGGCCAGACATCAGCGCTTGACCCTAGCGGGTCCTTCGCGGCCATCCTTTTCAAGCTGAGGATCCCGCGCATGGTGCTGCTGATATTGGTGGGCGCTGCCCTTGCCGGCAGCGGATCGGCATATCAAGGACTCTTCAGAAATCCGTTGGCCGATCCCTTCATGATCGGCGTGTCTTCAGGAGCGGGTGCCGGCGCCGTAATTGCCATGAGCATCCAGTGGCCTTATACCACCCTCGGGCTGATGGCCGTCCCCATTTCCGCTTTTGCGGGAGCGGTGCTGGCCGTGCTGGTGGTCACCCAGCTTGCCCGCGTAGGCAAGACCATCCCGACCACCAATATGATCCTGGCGGGTGTATCGGTAAGCGCCTTTGCCTCCGCCCTGACCTCGCTGCTGATGATCAACTCAACCGGCGAACTGCGCCGTGCCATCGTATGGCTGATGGGTGGGTCCACCCTGACGGGCTGGAACCCCGTGTTGAGTTCGCTGCCTTACATTCTGATCGGACTGACCGTGCTGCTTTTCCTCGGCCATCCGCTGAACGTGCTGCAGTTCGGAGACGAACAAGCCCAGCAATTGGGTGTGCCCGTGCAGAAAGTGCGCATGGTGATCATTTTGGCTGCCACTCTGGCCACCGCGGCCGCGGTAGCCAACGCAGGTGTGATCGGGTTTGTGGGGCTGGTCATTCCTCACGTGGTACGCATGTTATGGGGAGGCGACTACCGCCGCCTGCTGCCGCTTTCGATGCTCGGCGGCGCCAGCCTGCTGCTCATCACCGACGTGGTGGCACGTACAATCGTGGCGCCCCAGGAAATCCCGGTGGGAATCATCACAGCATTATTGGGCGCTCCTTTCTTCCTGTGGGTGCTTAAACGCACCAAATCACAAAACTATTGGTGATGCCATGCTGACCGTCCATAACTTAAGCGCAGGCTACAAAGAACACGAAATCCTCCACGAGGTCAGTCTTGAGGTTTCGCAGGGCAGCGTGATCGCCCTGATCGGACCAAACGGTTCGGGCAAGACCACCTTGATCCGCGCTATCAGCGGCATCCTCCACCCCCTGAATGGAAAAATTCGCTATCAGGATCAAGACCTGACCAAAATGAGCGCGCAGGACCGTTCGAGGCTGATCGCGGTGGTGCCGCAAATCCGCAGCCTGCCGCCGGCCTTCTCGGTTTACGAGGTAGTCGCCCTGGGGCGTACGCCCCACCTGAACTGGTTCGGACAAACCTCCAACAGGGATGATGAAATCATCCGCCGGTGCATGGCGCAGGTCAACCTGCTTGACCTGGCTGACCGCAACATCACCGATCTCTCGGGCGGCGAACAGCAGCGCGTGCTGCTGGCCAGGGCGCTCGCCCAGCAAACCCCCGTTCTGCTGATGGACGAACCCACCGCGCACCTTGACCTGCAATATCAGGTCAATTTCCTTGAGAACGCGCACCGCCTCGCCCATCCCTCACCGGAAGAGATTGAAAGCGGATTCGCGCCGCGCGCCGTACTGGTGGCCATTCACGACCTCAACCTGCTGGCGCGTTTCGCCGACCAGGTGGCCTTGATGGTGGAGGGCAAACTGGTCAAACTGGGCAGTCCCAATGAAGTACTGCAAGCTGACATCCTCAGCGAGGCCTATCACCTACCCCTTACCACCCTGCCCGATCCCAGCAACGGACATCTGGCTATCTTCCCGAAATAATCCTAGCTTGTTCATGGATGATTTTTATATAACTAAACGTATCCACTCGTCCCTGGGGTATCTCACTCCGATTGAATTTGAAGCAGCATTTCATTTGCTTCACTCTCAATCAGGTACCCCCTAATATCTCCAAAATAGTGTCCAAAGTTTTGGGTCCACTACACCTCACCCCCTGCCCCTCTCCATCAAATCAATGGAGAAGGGTGTATTTATTATGGATACAAAAACTGTTTACTCTTTTAAAAGATAAAAAAAGCCCCAATAGGGGCTTTTTCAGTTTTATTTTCTTATCAACTAGACTACTTTTGTGTGCACATCAAACTTGGGCGGATCTTCGATCAATTGTTTGACCTTGCATTGCTCCGCGGAGCGCACCAGCGCCGAGTAATATTTCTCAGGGAATTCCGGCGGCACCTGAATCTCAAGCTCAACGTTCTCCACCTTGCCCGTAAACGGATTGGATGTAACCCGTTGAACAATCCGGATACCTTCTGTCGGCAGCCCGCGCTGACTGCAAAAGCCCAGCACGTAGATGCCCGCGCAGGTGCCCAGTGAGGACAAGAACAAAGCAAAAGGCGTGGGGTCCGCCGGTACCAAGCCCGGAGAGGGTTGATCCGTCTTGACGGTATAAGGTCCAAAATGGGCATCCACTCGCGCGCCGCCCGGAAAATCGATCAGCATTTCCATAACGTTTCTCCTGAATTTATAATAGGCTTTGATGAGGAAAGTTTAAAAAAGTGACAAAAAAACTGGATATGGTATTATTTAATTTGAGAGTGAAACTGTTTTACTTATTCAATAGAGGATAAAAATGACCGAACAAGACACTTCCTTTTCCGAGATCGAGCAACTACGCGGATTGATCGAACAATTGAGCGCCTACATTGCCACCTATCACGGCGGCGAGGTGGAACTGGTCTCTTTTGACGGCAAGGTCGTCAAAGTCAAACTGGGTGGTGCCTGCCTGGGATGTCCGCTCTCGCCGGTCACCGTCAAAGGCTGGGTGGAAGGCACGGTCAGACAGTTCTTCCCGAAAATCGAACGAGTCGAATCCATTAACTGACCACAACGGCAGGTTTCGGCCTGCCGTTTTCTATTGATGTTCCTGCTCTGTAACACTGTTTTGTATAGAAAATCACTGCCGAGGGTTTTGTGAATTACTTTTCCCTGTTGATCGGGTTGGGCGCGTCTCTGGGACTGCTGCGAGTGCTGCAAGTCAGCCCGGCAGCCACTCGTCTGCGCTGGCTTGGCGCCGCGTTGATTTCATTCGTTGGCGCACTGCTCGGCGCCCGCATCGGATTTCTGATCGCGTTCCACCAATACTTTACCGCGCATCCACAGGAAATGATGCGCATTGACCTGGGCGGGCTCTCCTGGCCCGGCGCGCTGGCGGGAGCTCTTGTCTTTGCATGGCTCGGCACCCGTCTGTTGGGTTTTACACCTGCGGACGGTTTCGACCGGCTCAGCCGCATGCTGCTGCCCGCGGCGGTTGCGATATGGCTGGGCGCGTGGTTGAGCGGCGCTGCCTACGGTCAACCTTTACCCGCCGGTACCTGGTGGGGGCTGCAGACCCTTGACGAATCCGGCCTGATCTCGCTGCGTGTGCCGGTTCAACCGCTTGCCGTCCTCAGCCTTCTGCTGATATTGCCGATCTGCGAAGGTCTGACAAGTCAGGTAAAAAAGAAGGGTGTCAAAGGCGCCTGGTTGTTTTTTATCCTTTCAGTACACTCCCTGCTTTTTTCCTTCCTGCGGTATGATAGTGTTCAAACCTTTCTTGGCCTGCGGCTGGATTCCTGGGCTGCCATCGGGCTGCTAACCTTAGCATGTATTATGCTGGTAATAACCCTTGCGAAGCCCAAACCCCAAAAAGCCGTCGGGATGGAGTAAGCCCATGAAACTCAACCTGGCCCTCGCGCAGATCAACACCGTCCTCGGGGACGTAAACAAGAACCTCGAAAAACACCTGACGCTGATCGATGAAGCCCACGATAAAGGCGCCGATTTGATCCTCTTCCCGGAGCTCTCACTGACCGGCTACGTGCTGCAGGACCTGGTTTCCACCGTAGCGCTGCACCCGGATGAATCCGACCCGATCTTCAACCAACTGCTCAAAGCCAGCCAGGCCATCGACGTGATGGTGGGCTTCGTGGAAGAAGACCAACGAAACCGTTTCTACATTGCCTCGGCCTATCTTTCAGGCGGTAAGGTACTGCACGTACACCACAAGGTTTATCTGCCTACTTACGGACTTTTCGACGAAGGCCGTTTCTTTGCCGCCGGCAACAGCGTCAGCGCGTTCGATACGCGCTTTGGACGTGTGGGCATGCTGATCTGCGAGGATTTCTGGCACGCCTCGCTGCCCTACCTGCTCTGGCTGGACGGCGCGGACATCTTCATGTTTGCCTCGGCCTCCCCCGGACGCGGCCTGCCGGGTGAGAACAAGACCGCCCAACCCGGTAAACTGGATTCCTCGCGCTGGGTGGACGACATCACGCGCGCCTACGCCGGCCTGTTCACCTCGTTTGTAATCCACACAAACAAGGTGGGTTTCGAGGACGGCTTGAACTTCTGGGGCGGCGCTTCTGTCTGCAATCCTGACGGCGAATCCATCGTGCAGGGGCCGCAGCACCACGAAGCCCTCGTATACGCCGAACTGGACCTCAACCACCTGCACCGCACGCGCGCCAGGCTGCCCCTGCTGCGCGACGAGAAGTCCGCGCTGGTGCAGAAAGAGATCACACGCATTTTATTGGCGAACCAGAACCGCTCCACGCCCTGAGCGTCCGTTGAGGGAAAAAATAAGTATTTGTAATCCAGCACTTTTCGGAGGGTATTATGCCTGACCTGTCGATCGATACCGAACTGACCCGCACCATCTTAACCGGCTTTATCAAGACCGAGATCACGCGTTCCGGTTTTTCGCGCGCGGTGCTCGGGCTTTCAGGCGGCATTGACTCCGCGCTGGTATGCTATTTGGCAGCCGAAGCGCTGGGACCCGAGAACGTACTAGCCGTGCGCATGCCCTACAAGACTTCCTCGCAAGGCTCTCTCGACCACGCCCAACTGGTTATCGACGCGCTCAAGGTGCAGTCGATGACAGTGCCCATCACCGAGATGGTCGATCCGCTGATCGAACGCTTCCCGGATATGGAAAACCGCCGCAAAGGCAACATCATGGCCAGAGAACGCATGATCATCCTTTTCGACCAGTCCGAGGCCTTCAAGGGACTGGTACTCGGCACAGGCAACAAGACCGAGATCCTGTTGGGCTATTCCACCCTCTACGGGGATTCCGCCTGCGCCATGAACCCCATCGGCGACCTGTATAAAGCACAGGTGCGGCAGCTTTCCAGGGTGATGGGCGTCCCGCAACCGATTCTTGATAAAGCCCCCTCCGCCGACCTGTGGGTTGGCCAGACGGATGAAGACGAGTTGGGCTACACCTATGAAGAAGCCGACAAACTGCTCTTTTTACTGATCGACCAACGGTATACGCCCGAAGAATGCGTGGAAGTCGGTTTTTCAGAGAAATTTGTCAATTCGGTGATCCAGCGCGTACGCAGGAACCAGTTCAAACGTGTGCTGCCGCCCATCGCCAAACTGAGCAACCGCACCATCGGTTACGACTTCCTTTATTTGCGTGATTGGGGAACGTAATGCAAACATAAAAGGACCGGATTAAACCAGTCCAATTACAATACCTGTTGAATAGATTTTGAGATAACACATTTCTCGTTGTTCATTCCAATGTCAGATGTAAATGTTTGCCAAGTACTCTGGCCGCATTACTCATGGTACGGAGCGTGACTGAACTGTTTTCTGGATCCAGCAGGCGGTCAAGCACAGCCCGACTGGTTTGCATTTTTTTTGACATCTCAACTTTGGATATATCATTTTCTTCCATGAGAGCTTCAATTTGCAGCGCGAGAACACGTTTAACTGCAACTGCTTCAACTTCTTCCAGTATGCCCTGTTCGGCCAAAAAATTATCAAAATCACTGCCAATAAACTGTTGTTTCATGTTTCACCTTTTAATTGAGCTTTTCTTACTCTAGCCAGGTCGATATCTTCCTTTGGCGTTTTCTGGCTTTTCTTTACAAATCCATGCAGCAGTACCATCATGATTTCTTGAACGGTAACCAATACGCGCGCAATTCCGTTACTGATAGTAGATCTCACTTCCCACAACTCAGTTTCCAGTTTCCTTACCATCGGCATTCCCATCGGCCAACCATATTGGACTGTTTTGATGTCGGTACCAATGGTTTTTCTGTCCTCCGGTTTTACTTGCTTTGGGTCAGAAAGCCATTCGCGAACAGGTTCGTTTCCTTTTGGCGTTTTATAGAACCGAACTGAAAGTTTAGGGTTGCTATCTACAAACACAGTGTATCAAAAAAGATACACTGTGTCAACATTGTCACTATAAACTGCACTCAAAAATGGATACCGTTACTGATTAATTATCGCAACCGGTTATTTATTCTTCCAGCATTCCGTGCAGGTCGCTCCACTTTTCCATGTGGGCGTCCAGCTCGACCTGCAAGCGGGCGTAGTTGATGCCCATGCGCTGCACCTCGCCTCCATCCATCGGCGGGACGGCCAGCTTCTCTTCAAGACACTTGATCTCGTTTTCAAGCCAGGAGATCTTTTCTTCCAGCAGTTGAATACTCTTCTCCAGCTTTTGGCGCTCTCCCTTACTCATGGAGGGCTTGTCGTTCTTCTCATGGACCGCAGCCTTGGGTGCTTCGGGAACCGCAGGCTGGTTCAATGGCTGCTTGTAGGTTTTGTATTCGCTATAGGTGCCCTCAAAACTGGACAGACTCTGACTGGCAGGGTCCACCTCCCAGATCTGGGTGGCCAGGGCGTCGATCAGGTAACGATCGTGCGAAACCAGCAGGATCGTGCCGCGGTAATCCGCCAGCACGGACTGCAGGATCTCCTGTGATGGCAGATCAAGATGGTTGGTGGGCTCATCCAGAAGCAGCAGGTTCGACCCCTCCAAAGCCAGGCAGGCCAGCGCCAGGCGTCCACGCTCGCCGCCCGAGAGCAGGTTGACGGTCTTGAACACGTCGTCGCCGGTAAAAAGGAATTTGGCCAGGTAGTCGCGCACCTCGGCAGGGAGCATTTTTGGCGCAACAGACTGGATTTCTTCCATGAGGGTGCGGTCTGCGCGCAGACCTTCGTGCGCCTGCGCGAAATATCCGATCTGCAGGCTGGAACCCAACAGCGCTTCACCGGAGAAGGGCGGAATCTTTTCAAGCAGGGTCTTAAGAAATGTTGATTTACCCGCGCCGTTCGGCCCGATGATGGCCGCGCACTCGTTCCGCACCAGGGTCAGGTCGGGCACCTCAAATAAGGGTTTACCCTCATCCGCATAACCCACCTGCAATGAACGGGTTCGCAGCACCAGGTCGCCGGAGCGGTCCGCGGTTTTCAGGTTCAGGTGCAGCGAACGCTTCAGCGTAGGCGGCGTCAGTTTGGCTTCCTCAAGCATGCGCTCAAGACGTTTGCGCCTGCCCTGCGCCTGGCGGGTGTTCTGACCGGCAATGTTGCGCCGGATATATTCCTCTTCTTTCTCGATGAATTCCTGCTGCGCCTGATATTCGCTCAGCCGTCTTTCGTAGCGATCCTGGCGCTGCTGCATGTAGGCGCTGTAATTGCCGCGATATTCCTCCAACTGCGGGGTCATCTCCCAGACCCTGTTGACCACCTGATCCAGAAAATAGCGGTCATGCGATACGATCATCACGCCGCCCGGCCAATCCTTGAAGAAATTCTCCAACCATTCCACGGCTTCAATATCCAGATGGTTGGTGGGCTCATCCAACAGGAGCAGATCGGGTTTGGACAGCAGCAGTTTTGCCAGCATGGCGCGCGTACGCTGTCCGCCTGAAAGCTGCGATACCGGCCTTTGTTCATCCTGGCGCGAAAAACCGAGACCGGTGAGCGTCATTCGCACCTGTGTCTCAAAAGTATAGCCGCCCAGATGATCAAATCTGGCCTGCATATTGCCGTATTGTTCAAGCAAATCCTCAGGGACCTGGTCCCCGGCCAGGCGGGCTTCCATGTTGTGCAGCTCTTGCTGCATGGATAACATGGATTCGTAGACCGTCAGCACCTCATCCCACAAGGTGCGCTCGGACTGCAACGTGGCTTCCTGCGGCAGGTAGCCGAAAACACAGTTACGCGCATGATGCACCGAGCCGCCCGAGGATTCCTCCTCGCCGACTAAAATGCGCAGCAGGGTGGACTTGCCCACCCCGTTGGCACCGACCAGGCCGATGCGTCCGCGATGCGGGATGCTGAAGGAAAGGTCCGAAAAAAGGTCTTCGGCGCCGAATGATTTTGAGAGGTTAACAGCAGAGAGTAAAGGCATAGATTCCGTCTTTCTGAAAAAAGCTTGAAAAGTATACCATGCGGTTATTTTAAGAAAAAAACAAAAAAGTCGGTCTTTAGGGGTAATTTAAGATTGTGGGGAGGTTCATGAACCTCCCCACAAATAACTGGGAATAAAAAGTTCTCTTATTCGACTACTTGCCAAAGATATAACTGGTTGTCCTGTCCGGCCGTGGCGATATACTTGCCGTCCTTTGAAAAAGCCAGTTTGGTAATCGCATCGGCGTGTCCGTCCAACGAGACGATCATCGAACCGGTGGTAACGTCCCAAAGCTGCAGAGTATTGCCCACCCCGACCGCCAGCAGCGAACCGTTCGGCGAAAAATCAAGACAGAGGGCGGGCTCATTCAACACAAGCGTGGTGAGTTCGGCCCCCTGAACGGCATCCCACATCGAGACGGTCGGGACAGCGTCATCATCCATGAATTTGGATGCGATGCTCGCCAACATGGACCCATCCCGGCTGGATGCGTACGCCGTCACAAAATCTTCGTGGCTTAATTTCGGTCCCATGGCACCTGATTCAATATCCTGAATTTGCAGGGTGGCGCGAGCCCACCAGACCATCCACTGCGGGGCTTCCGTGAAGCCCGCATAATAGACAGGCGCCGCGGTTTCGAATCCGGTCAACGTGCGCAAGACCTGGCCGTCAGGGACGGCATACTGTGTAACTTCCCAGGTATCCGCGCTCGAAAGTGCCAGGCTGGCGGAATCCGGCGAGAAGGTGACGCTGTTGATCAGGTAATCCGGCAAGATGGTCAACAGGGCGGCATTGCCGGCCTCAAGGTCGATCACAGAAAGGCCGCTCATATCAAGTGAAACAACCACGGCTTTCTTGCCGTCAGAAGCGATATCGGCCACCCGTCCTTCCTGGGTGCTGTAGATGCTCTTGGGCTGCAGATCGGGGATGGACAGCGTGGTAACGCCAAACGACTGCGTCCCGGCTGTATCCATGTTCTGCGTTGAGACCAACAGGCTGGAACCGTCATCGGCCCATTTCAGCTGTTGGATATTCATAACAGCCGAACGGTTGACAACGGTCAGGGAAGGCACGTTTTTCGCGCTGATCTCAACCGGTTCGGGGGTCGCCTGTTCAGTTGGCTCAACAACCGCAGTCGGTTCGATCACAAAAGAAGTGTCGGTTGTCGGGGATGGTTCGGCCGGCGGCGTAACTTCCTGAAGGTCGCAGGCTGATAGCAAAATAACAAAAAAGATGCAAATAAACCAAATGATAACTTTTTTATTCATGCAGTACCCTTTTCTTAAAGTCTTTCCGTCATTATACATCCTGTCTTTTTGATTCAACCTATCTTTTCAGGATACATCGTGAAATTAGGGTTATACAAGGTTCAATTGAGGAAATCTTTTACCTTACTCGCGCCCCAATCCACGACGCTGTCTTTCGCCTGATCGAACAGGTCTTCAAGCCACTGCAGCAAAATGGATTTGAGATGATTCAGCCATCCGGCAACGGTGTCCTGAAGATCGATCCGCCAAAGGTCGAGCTGATCTTTCACGAGTCCCTGGATCTGTGCATCCCACTTGCCCGTCTTTCCGGTAAAAATAACAGGCCGTTCATTTAACATAACCACTGAAGTACCCGATGTGTCCACCTTGATGGCAGTACCGGATTCTGCATCCAGACCGCTGCTGTCGGAAGAAAAAGCAGTCATGCTGCTGCCCGAAAGGTCTGTCAGTATTACCGATTGAGCCACATCACCCTGAATGGTCCGCCAGGCAAACATGCCCAACGTGGCCCCCTTTTGAAAACGATATTCCTGTACGGTTCCGCTTTGCCCCTGGGTTTGCCCGAGCGTTTTGGCATCCATCAGGACGACGTTCATATTGGACAAACTGTGAAAGGCATTGGGCTGATATAGAGGATCGATCTGCCATAACACCAATGGTACCGAATTGCCTCCCAGCAGCATGGTGCTGCCGCGTACCAACAAGTCCGATTGAAGGGTGGCCGTGTCAATACTGCGTCCAGCTTGCAGGGCCAGCAGTTCATCCGGGCTCCATACAAGGCCGGTCACGTAAACTGTCTTTCCGCCCAACTGCCGGGCCAGGTCCTGCACGGACTGGACCTCCGTTCCCAGAGTGGAAGAATCGACGGTCATGGAAGAAGCACATGCTTCGTTTACCTGCAGTTCAGCAGCGAATTCGGGTGCTGCCGCGCCGCGCCTGGGTTGATAGGTGATCGCATCAAGCGCACTCAGTCCCTTGGCGCCATTAATTTCCAGGAGAAAAGTCAAAGGATTAACGGCGCAGTTTTCTGCAGTGGCGCTGACAAGGCTGCCCATCCATACTTTATCGTTGGAATCCGTCCGTTTAATGATCTTGCTGGCCGAACGGAGCATTTTTGCATAAAACCCGGGATCGGCTTCAGCAAGCGACCTTGAGGCCAGCGTGGAATTCACCTGATCTCCGATCTGCCAGTAATCGACCTGATCGCCGAAATGATCCACTGCCGCCTGGATGAACTTTTCCCAGCGCGCCCCAAGTGCGGATTGATCGGCTGCCCCCGCGGACTCGGCCAGATAGGAAGGGTAACCGGTAATTACGGCCACGCTTTTTAGTCCACGCGCATTGGCCGAAGTGAAAAACAGGTCAAGCGGCACTACGTTTGACCAGTTATAGACATCCTGCGTGGTCTCAATCAGCGTCCAATTGACCTCAATACTTACGTATTCCGCGCCTGCCTGCTGTACAGCGGCCAGGTCCACCTCGGCCGCTTCGGCGCTTAATGGCGGAGAAGACATGAGATCGACACCCAGGCCATCAATGCGGGAGGAAGACGGCGGGTGTGCCGCATTATAGATGAGAAATCCTGCTCCAACTATGATTCCAATTGGAACAATGTGCTTGATGATAAATCCGAGAAATTTCATACACACAACTCCCATTCGGTTTGTTGCAAGATTAACACCAAACGCAGTTAGCGATTTTTATTAACTTATATGCAGATTTAATAACCATTTTCGTCGAGGATGACTATAATTAACTCATCTGGACACAAAAATTATGGATAAAAATACTTTTGATATCCTTTTGCTGATCGCCAGACCGGCCGCAGGCAAAAGCGAAATAATCGATTATCTGAAACGTACGCCTGTTAAAGAACGTATCCGGCGCTTTCACATCGGACAGTTTGACGAGATCGACGATTTCCCCATGTTGTGGACCTGGTTCGAGGAAGACGCCCTGCTGGAACAAATGGGCGAATCCCGACTGCATACCGACAAAGACGGTTATTTTTTGAAAACCAGTTACTGGGATCTATTGATCAAGCGTATCGCCTTGGAATACCAGAAGAAACTCCGTAACATCCCCGATTATGAAAAAAACTATTCGACACTGGTTGAATTTTCGAGGGGCAGTGAACACGGAGGGTACAAATCCGCCTTTGAGCACCTTTCGCTCCAAATGATCCAAAAAATGGCAATCTTATATGTGGACGTGCCATTTGAAGAATCCCTGCGCAAGAACCGCAAGCGCTTCAACCCGGATAAGCCTGACAGCATTCTGGAACACGCGCTCCCGGATGAAAAACTTATTCGTTTGTACAAGGATGTGGATTGGGATGAAATCAGCCGCGGAGATGAAAAGTATCTGCAAATTCAAGGACAAAAAGTTCCATACGTTGTTTTTGAAAATGGAGATGACGTCACAACCGGCCGTGCGGAAGAACTTGGCAGCAGACTGGAATCCCGACTCAACCAATTATGGGTAAATTATAAATAATTATCGCAAAAGCAAATCATCATACAACTTAATTCTTCGAGGTGGCAATGGCAGAAGTTTTAGTTGGCAGACAGCCGATCTTTAATCGCTATATGGAAGTGTTTGCCTATGAATTGTTGTATCGTTCGGGTGACATGAACGCTGCGACTTTCAGAGATGGGGACAAGGCCACCACACAGGTGATCTTGAACACGCTGTTGGAAATGGGACTGGATAGTATCGTCGGCGATGCCAAAGCCTTCATCAATCTGACTCGTAATTTTTTGGTCGGTAAATACCCCATTCTTCTGCCTGCAAACCGTGTCGTCATCGAAATTCTGGAAGACATCGAATCGGATGCCCAGGTCATTGCCGCCGCCCGCGATCTGCGCAATGCCGGCTTTACCATCGCGCTGGACGACGTGATCACCTCGGATCGTATTACGCCCTTCTGCGGGATTTCTTCCATCATCAAACTGGACCTGAAACAGATCGACTTTTTCAACCTGCCCGACATCATCAGCGCCTGCAAACAAAACGGTTTTCAAGTCCTGGCTGAAAAAGTAGAAACGCAATCCGATTACAACATGTGCCGCCGCCTTGGCGTGGATTATTACCAGGGATACTTCCTGTGCAAACCAAATATCATGCGCGGTAAGAAGATGGATTCATCGCGCCTTGTGATCATGCAGTCATTAGCCTTGCTACAAAATCAGAAGACCACTTTCACCGATCTTGAATCCATCATTGCCAGGGATGTCGGTCTCAGTTATAAACTTCTGCGACTCTCCAATTCCGGTTATTACTCGTTTGCCCAGGAGGTTAAATCTCTGCGCCAGGCCATCTCCCTGATTGGGTTGGATACCATGCGCGGATGGATGTCGCTTCTATTGATGACCAGCCTGCAGGATAAACCGCCTGAATTAACCAATATTGCGTTGCAGCGCGCACGTATGGCCGAGTCGATGGCACGTCTCTACGGTCAGGCGCAGCCGGAGATCTACTTCCTGGTGGGGTTATTCTCGGTGCTGGATGCATTGATGGACCAACCCATGGAACAACTGGTAAAGGAACTCAACCTTTCTGATCCTGTGTCAGGCGCACTTCTCAGAAATGAAGGCTTACCCGGCGTCGTGCTCAACGGGATCAAGGCCCATGAAAACGGAGATTGGGATACGGTCATGAAGCTGAACATCCCGCCAGAGACCCTGACCAATTTATATCTGGACTCCATCAAATGGACCAACATTTTGTCCGATGAGATCCGCCAGGCTGACTCTCTGGTTAATTAATATCTCTGAATATATTTTGCTCACTGCTTTTTGTGAGATATTGACTTTGCTTTGTTGATAAAAGTCCATTAACTTTTACCTCTCCCCTGCCCCTCTCCATCGAGCGGATGGAGAGGGGTGTGGGGTGAGGTTTTTTTAAACAAGCTATTCAAAATAAACTACTTTGAAACCACTTCTGCCGAATATCAGGGGACGATCACTTTTACGCTGTTTGATAGCACTTTTACCGTCACAGGCGTTGTGCCGACCAAATCCCCGTCCGCCTGAACGTCCATGGGGGGGATGGTCTGGATCTCAAGCGTACTGCTGGCCTGCAGCTGCTGGAATTTCGGCGACCTCTTTTGCCGCTTGATAAATGCCTGCCAAAACATGGCGGGAAGGTCTAAAAGCGTACGCGGTTTGAAGATCAGCACGTCCGCTTTGCCGTCATCCGGATGAATCTGGAAGGTCGATTCGATCACGTTCAATCCCACCACCCCGTAGTTGGCTACCATGATCTCCAGCGCCTTGCCGTGATATTTCTTGTCGTCCGCCAGGATCACGTAACGGATGAGTTTAATACCCAAAACCTCGTTCAGCAGATTTTTAAAGTAGGCAAAATTACCAAACTTGCGCTTTTTTTCACGCGAGGTGGATTTGATCATACGGGCGCTTAACCCGACACTCAGATTCATTGCATGCACACTGGTACCGATGGACATAAGGTCGAGATAGCGAACTTTATGTTTGCCCGTCATTATCGACAGCGCCCTGACCGGATTAAATGGCAGCATCAAATGTCTGGCGATGGCATTCCACGTACCGGCGGGGATGATCCCCAACGGTACACCCGAATCCACCATTCCAGCAGCCACAGATGCGATGGTGCCGTCACCGCCTGCCACGACCACCATATCTATTCCGCCCTCAAGGCGTTTCTTCACTAAAGCGATGAGATCGTCATCCATTTCGGTTAAGTGGACAGTCGTCTCCCACTCGAGACGTTTGAAATGGTCCGTGACGATACGTTTCATCACTTTGGCATTGATAAAACCTGCCACCGGATTGATAATAATGAATGCTTTGAAATGTTCTTTGCCAGGATCTGCCATCGTCATTTTCTATACTGTTCCCGAATATCCTACCCCAAAAGTATTACAGGAATATTAGAAATAAACCAATCGTTACCTGATTCAATTCTCTTCAGTTTTCGTTTTTTGGTCAAGGGCAGACTGCAAGTTATGCAAGAACTGATTTGATCCATGATCGCGGATCATTACGTTTTCGGTCTGATGCCAGGCAGCACAAGATAATAAAACCGGAACAAGTTCATCCACCAGGTGTTGGTTCGGCTGAACGCTCTCTTCGAGGAAGAGCCCCTTGATCTCAAAGACTCCGTCTGCGCGATGAGCTTTGGTATCCACGCGTCCGATCAGGTTTCCGTGCCGCAGGATGGGCAGCAGGAAGTATCCATACTTGCGTTTCACGGCAGGCAGGTAGCACTCGATGACAAAATCAAAACCGAAGAGTTGGCTGGTACGTTTTCGATCCCAGATCAGGGAGTCAAAGGGAGAAAGCAGGGTGCTCCGTCGTGGTTCTGGATGCTTACGCAGGCATGCTGAAAAATCCTCCCAGACCTCTGGCAAAGCCCAGCACGGATCCTTCCAATCCTCAACGCGGATTTCCAACAGCCGCCGATCGCGGATAAGCTGGTCCATCACCTTGCGGACTTCCACTTTGGGCAGCCTGAAATAGTCGGCCACCCAATCCGGTTGCGCAATCCCCATGGCGGCAATGGATTTAAGCGCCAGGTCATGATAAACCGACTCCAGAGGTGGGACGTCGTCATCCTTCCAGTCGGGCAGAACGCGTTCGCGCAGATCATAGACTCTTTGAAATTTGATGCGTTTGCTGACCATCAGTTCACCGGCTGCAAACCAATATTCAAGCGCCCGTTTTTCCAGTTTCCAGTCCCACCAGCCGCTTTTTCGGCCATCCTTGCGCTCAAAGTCCGCGGATCGAACCGGACCGTTCTTCCTAATATGTTCCAGCACCGCGTCGCTTTCCTCTTTGTGGTCGTCGTACCAGCCCCCGAACCACATCTCACGCTGTTTCTCGATCATCAACCTGCGGTGCTGCGGATAATCTTCGATCGGTAGAAAACTGGCTGCGTGCGCCCAATATTCAAAGATCTGTCCCTCTTCCAGCAGATTATCCAGCCCGACCGGGTCGTAATTTCCAAGACGGCTCCAAAGCGAGAAATATGGACTGCGCGCGACCACGTTGATCGTGTCAATTTGCAGCGCACCCAATCTGGAAATGGCAGCTTTGATCTGGTCCTTTCCGGCATTTGGGGAGGGCGGCAGATAGAGTCCCTGAGCGAAAAGGGCAAGGCTGCGGGCTGTGCTGATTGTGATCTTTTCCATAAGTTTTAATCGAATATTTGTTCCATTATACTATATCAATCTATTGCCCTTTTTCTAAATGCAAGTATAATGTTCCAAACTGCTTGTCTGGTAAAATGGACAACGTTTGAAATAAAAAAATTCCAGGAATACCCCCGATGACTTTAAAATCAAAGAGTAGTAAAAAGAAAAAAATTATTGTTTTCCATCCAATTTTGATCGGTCTATACCCGGTGCTGGCTTTGCTGTCTTATAACATCATCCAGCTCGATCCAGTTTACGCTTTGCGCGCGATCATCATCACGCTGTTATTCAGCATTCTGGTCTTTGCGTTGTCCATGCTGATCACCCGCGAACGGCATAAAGCCGGACTGCTGGCCAGCCTGACCCTGCTGCTTTTCCTGACTTATGGACACGTTTACAATTTGCTTGAAAACAAGTCCTATTTGGGACATCACAGGTTCATGATCGTCATCTGGCTGGGCGCCTTCGTGCTGGGTGTTTGGGGAATATTTCACATCAAGAAGAAACCGCGCAATTTTTCCTTATTCCTGAATTTCTTCTCTGCGGTATTAATTGCCATTCCTCTTTTTCAGATCGTACAGTTTGAACTGCGTCAGACTCAACCCAAGGCTACAGTAAATCCTTCCGTGGATCCGCTCTGGCAGCCCCAAGCTGAAGCCCCTGCCGGTTCGCCTGACGTGTACTACATTTTACTGGACGCCTATACCCGCAGCGATTTACTGAAAGATGAATACGGATACGACAACAGCCAATTCCTGCAAGACCTGCGCGACCTGGGCTTCTACGTGGCAGACTGCAGCAAAAGCAATTACAGCTACACGCCCTCTTCCATGTCTTCCGCACTTAACATGGATTATCTGGATAATTTTGCTTATGACGTCATGTCTGAAAACCGAAGCTTCTATGATCTCGGTGAATACATCAAGCATAGCAAGGTTCGTCAGCTATTCAACGACCTGGGTTATCAATACGTAACCTTCGACACCGATATCTGGTGGCTGGATACAACCGACGCGGACCTGTATATCTCTCAATATTCTTCCCCATGGCAGAAATTGATGAACTTTTCCCTGATGGGGAACTTCGAGAAATATTACCTGCGCACCACCGGGCTGCGTGTGGTGGAGGAATTCGCCAATTCACGACAAAAAGCCTACGGCAAGGCGCTGCTCACCACCGAGAAAGCGCATTACGACCGCATTCTATTCAATTTTGACAAGTTGGGTGAACTGCCTGGAACGGACGATCCCAAATTTGTTTATGCCCACATGGTGGCACCGCACTTCCCATATGTATTCAACGCGGACGGCAGTTTCAATGAAGATGAGAATGCCAGAGGAGCGTATACCAACGAAATCGCCTTTATTGACAAACTCGTCCTTGAAACCGTACAACAGATTATTGCCGAATCCGATGTGCCGCCGGTGATCCTGATCCAAAGCGACCACGGCCTGGCGGAATCTGTGCGCAACGCCAACCTGATGGCCTATTACATGCCGGACGGCGGCACGGAACAGCTCTATCCCGACATATCGCCCGTCAATTCTTTCAGGGTCGTCTTCAACCAATATTTCGGCGCGAACTATCCCCTGCTGCCGGATATCGCCCGCTCCGCCTCGTATCAGGACCCCTACAATTTCACCGTTGTGGATTATCCCTGCCCGGTGAAATGATCAGGATAAACAAATAAAAAAAAATACGGACTCAGAAAATATTCTGAGTCCGTTTTGTGTTTATGTACACGTTACTTATTTCTTTTTCAGCAGATACAAAGTACGCTCGCTTCCGCTGACCGGTTTTTTCTCAATGATCGAGAAATAACGGGTGAAGGCCTCTTCAAAACCTTCTTCATTGTAATGATCAAAGATATCTTTGCGCGTGGCAAGCAGACGCTGCACTTGCGAATCGGATTTGGGCACGAATTCCACCACGGTCCATTTGGCGGAGGCGGCAAAGAATTCGGCAACCGATTCCAGCGGCAGATTGTTGGAAATCGCCAGATGATGGATCAAGGCCAGCGCCAGCAGCATATCCACCGGACCGCGGTCGCTGAAACTCTCGCGTTCGCTGTTAGCCCATCCGATGGCCGGGCTGGGGTTGGTAAGGTCAATTACCAGGGGCAGCAGGTTCTTCTCGCCCTGGCTGCGTACCGTCAGGTAATTCTTTTCCACCGCGGCGTGGTCAATGTCGCTGGCAACGGTGAAGATCCCTCGTTTGGCGGCTTCGCGGCTGAAAAGTCCGTTGTTGGCGCCCAGATCCCACAAACTGGAGGGCTTGCACTTTTCGATAAAGGAACCTACCAATTCGCCCTTCTGTTTCAGGGATTCATCGGAATAGTTGGTGGCGCTGTAATACTCACCCCATTCGGTGCCTTTAGGCTGCCAGGTCAACTTTTCCACGGTCTGGATCAATCCGTTAAGCATGTTGATCAGTGCTTCCTTGGTCAGCAAGCCGGCGTTATTACCAGCGCTCTGTTTGTCAGCATACTGCTGCTGCATTTTAGCATGAATGTGGATGTGCACGTTGAGGCCTGAAAGACCGAAGCGGGTCTTGCCGGGCAGCAGGCTGCTGGCTAGATCCAGCGGGATACCGTCGATGTAATTCTTGCTCAACTGCATGAAACGGATATCCACCAGGGCTGCCAACGCCAATGGGGCCAGAAAATGCTGGCAGAATTGGCGGTAACCGTCCCAGGCGGAACCTTTACGGTAGCTGTCAAAAGAAAGGGTGTCGATCAGCAGTGGTTTTCCATCCACAAACTGGATGTTGAACGCGCTGGCATCTTTCAGGATCATGCCCTTGCTTAAGGCCAATTTGTTGATCTCAAGCGTTAAAAGGGCGGCATCTTTGAGTTGTGAAAAACTCCATTCATAGGGATAAGAAATAAACGGCACCAGATCTGGCTGTAAGACTTTATAGGCCAGTTCCGGATTATCCGCTTTCACATCCGCTTCCTTGTGAGCCACCAGCCAGCCCCGTCCGGTCAACTCGTCATACAAACCCGAACTGATGAACTTGTCAAAAGCCTTGGCGTAAGACTGGTTTACCTGACGGTAAAGTACGCTGTTCCTGGTGAACAGGTATCCGCTGGGGTCTCTAAATGAAGAGGAAACCCTGGCATTGCTCATGCTTCTTCCTCGTCGTCCTCGTCGCTTTCAGGAGCAGGCGGCACGTATTTCTCACCTTTAAAGAAGGCTACAATTCTGCCCCAAAACACCTTGAACAGGATGCCGACTCCGCCCACCAGACCGGCCGCGATTAATTGCACCAGCAGGCTGCCTGATCCCGGATCAAGGTAGTTCAATTTAAAAAGAATATTGGGCATGGTTCCTCCGGTATGTCAAAGTAATTTTCTATTATAAACCTAATTTTTGGCTGTAAATTCGAGCATTGCTGCCGCGTGGCTCAGATCGTCACCAGCCTGGGGGTCTTCTTTGACAGCGCGACCGCGATCTCAGCGCCGACTGCGGCGTTGTTCTTGATCAAGGCAATATTCGCTATGAGGCTCTTGCCTCCTGTTTCCTTCTTGATCGAAGCCAGGATAAATGGCGTCACTTCCTTGCCGGTGATGCCTTTCTCATTAATCTGCTCAAGAGCCACGTCAATGGCGCGCCTGGTCTCTTCATAAGAAAGCGCGTCTTCATCCGCCAGAGGCACACCAACCAACAGCCCGCCGGCATGCTGGTGTTTTTGTTTGGCAAAGAAGACGTCGGCCACCTCAGCGGGGTTTTCGGCCGACCAGTCCAGTTTGTAATGGCTGCCGCGCGTATAGAAAAGCGGGAACACATCGGTGCGGTATCCGATCACACCCACGCGGTTGGTCTCAAGATATTCCAGTGTGGCGGGGATATCCATGAAGGCCTTGGCGCCGGCACACACGGTAATGCAGGGATAGTCGGCCAGTGCGATCAGGTCGGAGGAAATATCAAGCGTACGGTAGCCTTCCGGTCCGACGCCGCCTATACCGCCGGTTACAAACACATCGATGCCGGCCGCGGAAGCGATGGCCAGACTGGCGCTCACCGTAACGGCCGCCGAGAGTTTCCTTGCCAAAATAAAGGGGATATCGCGATCGCTGGCCTTGAGGATGTTTTGATCCGTGGCGATGAATTCGATCTCCTCACGGGTGAGCCCGACTTTCATTTTGCCGTTCAGGATGGCAATAGTGGCCGGGATGGCCCCTTTCTTCCTTATGATCTCCTCAACTTCCAGGGCAGTCTCCACGTTCTGCGGATAGGGCATGCCGTGCGCAATGATGGTGGATTCGAGCGCCACGATCGGCGCGCCGCTGCGCAGTCCTTGAGCCACATCTTTTCTGATTTCCAAATCCGTTCTATTCATTTCTCATTTTCCATTTCGCATGACAAATATTTTATATTCGCCTTCTCAGGTAATAGTAACAGTTTTTGATCCTTTTTTTATGCAAAGCCGGAAAGAGAATTGTGGATGTTTCGGGATGTAAGGGCGTTAAAGTTTTAAGCATATATAATTATTAAACAAAATCAGGTTAAAACACATATACTAAATCCTGGCAATTACAGTTGAAATTACTTTAACGTTTTATAAAAAGACGAATCTGAATTATCCATAGAAATATGCTTGCAATGCTGCCGGTGGAGGATGAAAGATGGGATCGGAAAAAGAAACTTTAATCAACATTAATACCGCTGATGAAAAACTTCTGTGTTCCGGGTTGAAGATCAACCAGAGGCTGGCGAAACGGATCATCGCGTTCCGCCCTTTCCAGTCCATCAACCAACTGGAACAGGTCTGGGGGCTCGACCGGCAAACCCTGCAGCGCATCCTGCCCCTGGTCACCGCCGGCGCGAAGAGCGAAGCTCTTCCCGAACCTGTCGTTGTTGTTCCACAGACCATTGAAGAAGAACCGGCCGAATCCATTGAGTTCTCTCCTTTCGAGATGAACCTTGCCAAACCCAAGCAGCCGAGAAAACCCTCCAAACCGCGCGATAAAGCAGACACGCTCTTGAACTGGCTGCTCGTTTTGATCCTGCTGGCGGCCGCGTTCTTCAGGTTCTCCGGTATCAACTGGGATCAAAACAAGCACCAACACCCGGATGAACGGTTCATCTCCATGGTGGCAGCTCAGCTGCATACGGAAGACAGCCTGCGGGATTTCTTTGATACCGAAAACAGCACCCTGAATCCGATCAAATACGGATCTTATACCTACGGCATGCTGCCGCTTTTTGTTACGCGCGCGGTGGCCGAAGTGATCCACAAGACCAGCTACGACCAGATCACCCTGGTCGGCAGGGTCATGTCGGGCATATTCGACATGCTCGCGCTGTGGATGCTCTACAAACTTGGCAAACTTCTCTATAAAAAGAAAACGGGGGTGCTGGCTGCCGGGCTGTACGCGGCGGCCGTGTTCCCCATCCAGATGTCGCACTACTTCACCGTGGATTCCTTCTGCACCGTTTTCGTGATCCTGGCCATCTATCTAACGATGAAGGCCATCCGTATCACCGATCCGCAATACCGGCTGAACTGGCGCAAATTATTCTGGTTCGGACTGTTTGGGCTGGTAGTCGGCATGGCCGGCGCCTGCAAGGTGAACGCCCTGCCGGTTTTCATTGTCCTGCTGGCAGCCAGCCTGGTTCACATCCTTTCCATCAAAAAACAGTCCGGTTATAAACTTCAATTGGGAATATTGGTCAGCGGACTGCTGCTGGCGATCCTTTTCACCTTTGTCGGCTTCAGGGTCTTTCAGCCCTACGCCTTTACCGGAACCGGTTTTCTGGGTTCCTCCATCAACCAGCGGTGGCTGGATATCATCAAGGAAGTCACCAATCAGGTGGCCGGTTTTTCCGAGTGGCCGCCCAACCACCATTGGACAGATCGTTCCTCGACGTATGCCATCGTGAACATGGTGGTTTGGGGTCTCGGTGTGCCCCTCGGCATAGCCGGATGGGCCGGCTGGGGCTGGTCCGCCTGGCGCATGTGGAAAGGTGATTGGCGCAGCCACCTGCTGCCCTTTATCTGGGTACTGCTTTATTTCATCTGGCAGAACGCCCAATTCTGGCGCTACATGCGCTATTTCCTCATCATTTACCCGTTCGTCGTCCTTTTCGCCGCCTGGGCGCTCATGGAACTGCTGGATAAAACCAAAGAAAGCCGCAAGGCGCTATCCAATTACAAATTCCCGTTCTCGGGTCTGCGTCCGGCATGGAAAGGGCTGACCGCCGTACTGGTTACCGGCATCATCCTGCTGGCAACCTATGCCTACGCATTCGGTTTCTCACGCATCTATACACGCCCGATCTCGCGTATTGCCGCCTCGGAGTGGATATTGGAGAACATCGCCGGGCCGCTTAACCTCAACGTTGATACGGCCCAGGGTCAGGATTCGTATCCGGTTTACATCATCAACCGCTGGACGGTCGAGCCCGAAGACACACCGGAGATCAACATACAGGCCACCAGCGATGGCAAGGTTAATAATGTCACATCCACCGACATCCGCCAGGTGGGTGTCAATCTCTATTTCCTTATTTCAAAACAGGAGAACGGTGATGAGATCGTTACGGAAAGCCGCCTTCCGGTGCCGGATAATGACACATCGACAAATTTCGAGATCCAGTTCGGCGACGTGACGCTGGCGAAAGATACCACTTACTATTTCCACTACCGTGTGACTGCCAGCAGTCTCTATTCGCTTTCGGGCGTTACCCTGCAAAATGAGGCCGAAGACAGCCCTGTCCTCCAGCTTGACTGGCAAGCCGCAGAACAAAATGGCGGGATCGTCGAAGGCGTTCAACAGATCACGCCCACTGAAGATATCAAGCTGAACCGGCTTAAGATCGCCAATTTCCAACAGACTTTCCAACCCACCAGCACAACGTTAAAAATCAGCCTGCTCAAAGACGGAGATGAAGCCAATCCGCTGAGCAGCGCCGAGAGCACCCTTGAGTATACAGAAGCGGGCATGAGCCTTTCGCCCACTTTCGATATGACCGACGCCGACATCAAGCGCGGAGAGAAATATCAAGTCCGCTACGAAATTTTGAGCGGCGGCCCGCTGCATTTTTACGCGCAACCATTTGCGCTTGAGACCTCCTGGGATGATTCGCTGCCCCTCTCCGTCAAGGGGTTCGACGCCCTCGGCGGGATTTACAGCCCCTCTTATCTTCAGTTATACGACGCGGATACTCCCGAAAAGCGCGAAAAGATGATCGCGATCCTCGATCAGGTTGATTATCTGGTTATCCCGTCCAATCGCGCCTACGACTCCATGCCCAGGCTGCCAAATCGTTACCCGATGACGCTCAAGTATTACCAGGAACTGTTTGACTGCGATCTGATGGGGGACGATCTTGAAAACCTGGTTTATCAATTGGAACCGCCCTTCACCAGTCCGCTCGGCTTTGAATTGGTGGCAACTTTCGTCAGCAACCCCTCCATCGGACCCTTCCAGCTGAACGATCAATCGGCTGACGAATCCTTTACGGTTTACGACCACCCCAAGGTGTTGATCTTCAAGAAGAGCGAAAACTTCTCGATCGATCACGTCAGGGAAGTGCTGAACAGCGTTGATCTGGACGAAGTCATGTTCCAGTCGCCCATGTCTTACACCAAGGCGCCCAACGCAATGGTGATGCCTGCCCTCAAACTTGCCGCGCAGGAGATCGGCGGAACGTGGTCGGCCATGTTCGACCGGTTTTCTCTTGTGAATGTCAACCAGACCTTCGGCACGGTTGTCTGGTATCTGCTGCTGCTTGTACTGGGACTGCTGGTCTTCCCGCTGGTATTCTCGGTGTTCTCAGGTCTGCCCGACCGCGGATATCCGTTCGCCAGGATGATAGCCATTCTGCTGATCGCCTGGCTCTCGTGGATGTTCGGCAGCCTGAACCTGCTGCCCTTCACGCGCTGGACCATACTGCTCACCGTTGTGCTCATCGGCGTCCTCAGTGTCTATCTGGGGATCAGGAATAAAGCTTCATTGATCGAGTTCTTTCAAAAGAGCTGGAAGCACCTGCTGCTTTGCGAAGGTCTCTTCGCGGCCGTCTTCGTAGTCATGCTGGTGATCCGCATCAACAATCCCGACTTATGGCAGCCCTGGATGGGCGGCGAAAAACCGATGGACTTTGCATTTTTCAACGCGGTCTTAAAATCGGTTTATTTCCCGCCTGAAAATCCGTGGTTCGCGGGTCATTATATAAATTACTATTACTACGGCTACGTGCTGGCGGCCATCCCCACCAAGCTCAGCGGAATCATCCCCTCGATCGCCTATAACCTGATCCTGCCGGCCTGGTTCGCCATGATCGGCATCAGCGTGTTCAGCGTTGCCTATAATCTGGTGACCGGTTTAAGCCGCAAAGAGCCTCTTTACAGGCTCGCTGCTTTCACCGAATGGGAAGGGTACTCTCCCGCGGAACGCGCCATCAGACGCTGGGCAATATTCGCCGGTGTTTTTGCCATGATCGCCGTGATATTCCTGGGCAATTTG
>ENA-OSEO01001037-OSEO01001037.1-sediment-metagenome-genome-assembly--contig:-NODE-1037-length-57651-cov-10.629138_pt1 | contig 57651 bp, 37 predicted proteins | sample MGYA00237883_ERZ534232 | MGnify/ENA metagenome assembly ERZ534232
ATTGGAACAATTCGAGACAAGCACAAGTGATCCCTCGAAGTATTCTGGATTGGTTTTCATAGATTTGATATCTACCGAAGCGCTTCTAACGAAGAGCTTCTTTCTGAACTCTCTATCTCCAGAGTGAACAACTATCTCATTCAGGCCATCGTCACAGGAAGAAAGATTGACGTTGAAGTAGTACTCGCTCCAGAATCTCATCTCTTTCTTCAAAACATCACATTCGACGACACGGTCATTTAGAAGTACTACGATATCTTCTGTTGAAGGAAACGTGCAGAATCTGATGTACTCGACTCCCGAATAGGGGGACTCTCTGCTCATGTCGAACCAGCCGGAACGATCGTATGTAAGAGTTACGAAACAGTAATTTAAATCGCTTCTCTTCATCTCAAAAAGAGTGAACCCATACTCGTCACCAGTTGGAGAGGGACCTTCCCACCATGCTCCAGAAACGGCGCCACAGGTTAGCTCCACAAATGGAGCATCGAAGTACTCAATCATTGTGTGCTTGTGACCGGTAATGTGATATGAACAGTCATCAGCAAAAATCTGCATCAGTTCGTAGTAGTTATCGGTCTTGGCTAGACTGAATACCGGTTCATGTGAAAAGATCACGATTCTATTATTATTGGCAACTAGCTCAATGTCCTTCTTCAACCATTCAAGTTGCGGAGAATCGATTTCATAAACGAAACTGCCTTCGATGATGTTGTGAGTGTTAAGAACTATATAGTGTGTTCCAAAGCTATTGAAAGAGTAATATTCGGGTCCGTAGACGTTGTGAAAAATGTCGTACGGATCGGCCTTCTTCTTGTTTGTCTCGTGATTTCCAACGGAGTAATATACAGGGATATTCGAGATGGTTAGAAAGTCTTTAACCTTTGTAGCCCATCTGGTTGCAATTTCGTCATCGATGTCTTTGATACTTGCACCCATGTCTCCGTTGCAGACGATAAAATCGGGCTTGACTATCTCGAGAATCGAAACAAGCTTGGACATGTATTCATCTGGGCTGTCAATCATTTCTCTGTCCCCTAGAGATTCATAGAAGAGGTCGGGGTCATCCGCGTAGTGAATATCGTTTACAACGGCAAAGATACCATTCTCCACGGCTGGCATCAGTAAGAAATCGTGATTCTCAAGTCCCTTAACATACCATTCGCTGCACACATAACCGTCCGGTTTGATCAGGAATATGAAGCCATCCGAATCAGAGATACTGTAGAACCCCTCGCTGTCTGAAGAGACTATCTCAATTCCATTTGAAATAAGGCAACCCTGAACTGTCTGATCCTCCGGGTCGAGTATCCCATTTGAGTTCAGATCAACAAACACATGGCCCTCAATTCCGAAAACAGCGCTGAGAAAAAGAAATAGGAAAACCGTCAAGAGTGCTTTCTTCATAAACGCCTCCTCATTTCGGACTAGCCGTGAACAGTTTTCAGAAGTTTTTCGACATATTCGGTCTGATCATCGGCTTGAAATACATTCCTGCCGTAAGCAACCCCCTTTGCGCCGAGCTTCAGAGCCTCCCTCGCCATTTCGAAGGCATCCTTTCCCTTCGGTCCGCCGGCAATCACGACGGGCACAGGGACTGATTCCAGAACCTTCGTAAATGACTCAAAGCCCGTATAATAGACTTTTACAAGATCGGCACCCAGCTCATACGCTACTCTCGTTCCTAGTGCAATATACTCCGGATCAGTAAAGTGATCCGTGGCCTGCGGAAGCATTTCTGCAATCAAGGGCATTCCTAGCTTGCTGCATTTTTCTGCCACTTTTCCTATAATTTCAAGCGACGCGTTTTCACCGTCTCCACCTATGAATCCCATAACAACCACACCGTCGGCTCCTATTGACAACGCATGTTCGACGGAAGTAGTGATTCTGTGGTAGTCAAACTTTGTGGAGTAGTTAGTAGAGGCTCCCGTTATTCTACATAGAATCGAAACCTTTCCTCCAAGCAAATCTCCGTTCTTTTCGATGACGCCAGGATTTAGAATTATTGCATCGGGCCGGCCAGCGACTATGTTGCTCAACGTCCTCCTGACATCCCTGATGCCTTCTATCGGACCCTGGAACTGCCCGTGATCCATAGCGACGATTACCGTCTTTCCGTCTTCTCTAAGTATCCGGTTCATTCTAATCAGTTTTCCCGTCATGACATCTCTCCTATCATTTGTTCAGAACATATGTACCTAGATTATAGTACATTCCTTAAAGAAAACAAAACTGAAGCAAAGGATTTGGTAGTTTCATTTTGCGTGAACAATTAGGAATAGGAGTGAAAATTGGTTTCGGCGTTTGGACACATGAAGGTTTACTACTGTTCAGTTTCCGTTCTTTTCTACTGCAGCAGATAATCAAGTTCTGGGTTAGCTTTGACACCAGATGATTCCGGACACGGTTCTATGATGGAATGAAGATTGTTACAGATGCCTTTACTTTGCTGTTCTACAGATTCTGAAGCCGAGATTTGTGATTGTGTGGCCGGGCAAACCTTTCGATCTCACATCGATACTTACACCAACGGGACAGTCTATCCAGCTGCCGCCTCTTTTAACTCTGTAAGCTGAGAAAACATCAACATAGGGATTCGTTTCTTCTGACGAAGAGTAGTATCTATGATAGTCACTAATCCATTCCCAAACATTTCCTGACATATCGTAAATTCCCAGTTCATTTGGAGCTTTGGTTCCTACCGGATGGGTCATGTTTTCGGAGTTAGACTTATACCATGCTACCGAATCAACCGAATTCCCTCCAGATCTTGTATAGCCTTCACTCGCGTTACCGCCTCTCGCCGCAAATTCCCACTCTGCGTCTGTCAGCAGCCTGTAACCCTTAACTTCGGAGGGATCAGTCGTTCTTCTGCCCATTGCATCAAGAATATGGCCCTCGGAGTCATAGGCTAGGGGTAACCCTTCCTTAAAGCTAAGCCAGTTGCAGTAAGCTATCGCGTCCCACCAGCTTACGTTGATTGCTGGTCTGGAGTCTCTTCCCCATCCGGAATCGCCAGGAACGTTTCTTCCTGTTTCTTCACAGAAGGTATCGAACTCGTCGAAGGTAACTTCGCGCTTCCCAATGTAGTAATCATAATTCAGATTGATCCGTCGAACCGGCTCATTATCCACACCTTCCTCTCTCCATGTCGTTCCCATGAGAAAGCTTCCGCTATTTACCAGAACCTGTTCCGGCATTGAAGCACAGAGGAAAGAAGTGAAAAGGACCATAATAGTAAACGAGAGCAATCTGTTCATGGAAGCAGCCTCCGGCACAGACAGTCTCCTAAAATACACAAATCCTAGAGACCGCGATGATTTTGTCTTCGCTACTAGTATATCAGTCGAGAGGACCGTGAAGCCTTTACTCAGGATTTGAGCTTTCGGCATTACCAAATCGTTCGTGGAAATTGATGTGTTTTCAAGAATCTTCGTATTGAGCGTGACATATTACTTTAGCTGCTGAGTGAATCGCAACCTGCTGTTTGAAAGCGGTCTCCTGGAAACGAAGTGTTTCTTTCAAATCTGTCTTAACCTATTAGCTCTGGTTTTGAAGTAGAACTAGGCCGAAAGTGTGATATTGATCTGCACATAAATAACTCTGTTATTGTTTGTTAGAAACAAGAAGCAAGATCTTCTACCAACCTCTCGATTTTTCTCTCTCGACCAAAGCTCCACCATCCCACGCTACCCTCTCCGCAGATCTCCGCCTCTTTCTCTATGCAGATCTTCTTCATGTAGGCAAGCGTCTGTCTCCTTCCCAAAGCGGCTGGAAAGAGACCCGTAGCCATAAGGGCAACCTTCTTGCCTTCAAGGGACTTCATTTTGGCAAGGTAGCTCTTCATAGCGTCTGCGGGTGCTCCGCCATTAACCGGGGAGCAGAAGACCAATCCCTCATATCTTTCGAGATCGGGAGTCTCAGACCTCAGCCTTACCACGGATGCTTCTTTTCCTGCAGAAATCAGTTTATCTCTTAGTTTTTCGGCAACGTACAGTGTATTTCCGGTCTTCGAATAGGCGATTATTCCGATTCTCACAACTATCACCTCTCTTTCTGGTTAACGTTCTCTCTACTTTCAGCATTCCATATATTTTCAATTGGTTCCCTCTCAAAATCCAGGTGCATGTGCGACGTATTGGCCCAATCGTCTAGTTCGAGGGAAAGTGAGCCGTTATCTATTTGAGCTTTCACAGTTGTAATTGCGCAGTTTGTTATCGAAATGCCTGATCTCGAGAAAAAACTCCTGGGGTCGATCCCGTTGCAGACGAAGGGAAGAGTCATTGACAGAAAGCCTCCGTGACTTACCATAAGGACTTCTCCTTCGGGACATTCACTAACAACTGTATTCATAGCCTTTCGAAATCGATCGATAACTTCTCTGTGACTCTCGCCATTGGGCATTCTCTCATCTATCCTGCCATCAATCCAACTCCTTACAAGTTCAAGAAACGCTCTTTCTGCTTCCCCTTGAATGAGCTGGCCCTCAAGTTCGCCAACGTGAAATTCGCGGATCTCATCAAGTAGCTGAGGTTCGATTCCTAGATTAGATGAGACTATGTGTGAAGTCTCCCTTGCTCTCAGTATGGGCGAGGTATAGATCTTGCGAATGTTCCTAAGCTTCAAATGGCGCGCGGCCATTTTCGCCTGCATTCTTCCCTCGTCGGTTAGGGGAAAACCATCGTTGCCATTTGCAAATATACCCTCTACATTTGCCTGACTCTGTCCGTGTCGCATTAGTAATATCGTTGTCATTTTGCCCTCCATAAAGCTATGTCAGGAAAATGATAACAGATTCTCCCTAAGTATTCTCAAAGCATGAAGATCTGAAGCGCAATGGCGTGACTGACATGTTTTGGCCAGCGTCGATGAGAAGCATGTTCCAACTGTCATCGTACGAGTGAATTCTGCAACTATCGGTCGGTCTCAGATAGACATATTCAAAGGATTCACTGAAAACTCTATACTAACGCTTAACTGCTTCCCAGGTCCCTTCAACAAATGGATCGAATATCGTGAACGTTCCCGACATCGTGTTCTTCGTTACTGATCCAGAGAAGTCAATTCCGCTTTCAGAAGTCCATGTGTTGATACTTATCTTATGATCGTTCGAGATCATTCCGAAGAGATCTTTACAGGTTGAATTAAGACAGAATCTGCCCCTGTAATTGTAAACTACGTGCTGCTCAACATGAAAAGTTGCAGTGTCTGATGATCCATCTGAATAATTCATTACGGCATCCCAGCTTCCGTTCAAGTCTGGAAGTCCGAAAAAAAGACATCCAGATGCAAGGAAAACTATCGAGATTGTCAAGAGTCCAATCAGAAAACTTTTAGCCATTCTCTTTCCCCTCCGCGTCAAGAGCATCATGCTTCTTGGCAAGTCGATTGCGAAATCTCCTCAGAAGCGAGAATTTATTCCAATTATACAGGGGCAGGATGTTTTTGAAGAGCATTTTCAACAGTTCTCGAACAGTGAGAGCTCCAGGAAAACATAAGCCAAGCCATACCGATGAGAGAATTACAGGCCGGGTCAGTTCAGAAGAATCGAACTTGGAAGAGGTCATCTCTAGAATCAAGCCCAGCGTTGAGTATGGCGAAAGAGTTTACGGCGATACTACGCAGAAATGAAGCTTATTACTTCTGTCCTTGCTAATTCATTTTTACTTTGAAGTTCATGAGGGTTTGTGTTCTAATAGTCTTGTAGTAGAGGCCGGGTTTCCCGTACAGTCTTCATTCATCCTGACTTCATAAACTGACTTATCGACTTTTTTCGTTGATTATAGATTCATTCAAACATCAATAAAGAAGCAGAGTTGCAAGAATCATACACAAAGTTTTAAGAGTCTGGAGGATTTGGCGTTAATCAAAATCCCCAGTTCAATCATCCATGATGCAGAGAGGAGGAAATGAAGTGTCTGGGAAAAAAGGAAAATTCGTTTTCAACGAGGATTTTATCTACAAGATGCCTGTTCATTTTGGGGGGGACCCATTTCACCCTATAAGGGTAGTCTACGGGGACAATACTGTTATCACCGTGGAGTATGAAACAGACGAAGATGCTTTGCTAAAGTACATCCCCGAAGACTTCGAACTAGAAGCGCCAGTAGTTACTGTGCAGTACACCAACTGCCGGGATGTAGACTGGATGATTGGCGGGCAGTACAGGCTCATTCAGGTGACGACACCTGTGAAGTATATTGGAAACTCAGAGGGTCTCGAAGGAGTCTATGCTCTTGTTGTTTGGGAAAACAAAACCTGCCCGATAATCGGGGGGCGTGAAGAGGATGGAGTGCCGAAGGTGTTCGCAGATATTTCGTCTGAGCGTCATCTAGAGAATCACTGGTTTGTGGCGGCCAGCTATGAGCAGTTCACCTTCCTGAGAATCGATCTTCAGAGAGGTGATGAGGTAAGTGAAGAGAATCTGAACGAGCTGAACAAGAATTCGAAGATCAATCTGTTTGGATGGAGGTACCTGCCTAATCTCGGAAAGGGCGGAGCTACCTTGAGTCATGCAACTCTCTATCCTCAAGAGGCCGTTTTCAAACAGATGTGGAATGGCACCGGCACTGTCGAATGGATCGGCCTGTCATATGAGCAACACCCGTTGCAGACAAGAATCATAAGGTCATTGGAGGCTTTGCCGATCAAAAAGGTTACCTCCGCAGCAATGGCAAAAGGAATAGTTAAGTTGAATGTTGGCGATTCCAGGATACTTCCATAGGTTATAGGAGGATGAAGAGATGAACGGATATTTTGAGAAGAAAGTTGCTGTTGTCACAGGGGCGGCTTCAGGAATTGGGCTTGGTATGACCGAAGAGATGCTTTCTAGGGGGGCAACGGCTGTTTTTATGGCCGACGTTAATCAGGAGAATCTCGATAGAGAATCGGAAAGACTGAATTCAAAGTATGAAGGGGAAGCAGTACCATTCCTTACTGATGTGACAAAAGAAGAGCAGGTAGAGAAGCTCATCAAATCAGCAAGAAAGTACGAAGGACATCTTGACTTTGTATTCAACAATGCCGGAATAGGAATGACGATTCCGACCGAGATGGTGACTCTCGAAATCTGGAAAAAGGTTGTGGATATCAATCTCTGGGGAGTGATCTACGGAACCTATCATGCCATACCGATCATGAGGGAACAAAAATCCGGCCATATTGTAAATACAGCTTCTATAGCTGGTTTGGTGCCGTTTCCATATCAAGCGCTGTATGCAAGTACAAAGAGCGCAGTGAAAACTATGACGGAAAGCCTTTACTACGAGCTCTCTTACGAGGGTCTTAAATTCAGTGTTGTATGTCCGGGAAATGTTCGTACGGCTATATTTGGTGAGCTGACTCCCCCGCCGGATTCAGTGTCCGTTGAAGATGCGGTGAATTACATATTCGAGAAAGTGGAGAAGGGGGATTTGTTGATCGTCTTCCCCCAGAGTGTGCGAGATGGCGAACTGGCCTACAGAACAGACCGAGAGAAATTTGACAAGCTTGCCTTTGATATGGCCGCAGAACGCCTCGAGAACTACAGAACCAAAGGTACCTACTATTGATCGACCTGTATGCCCATGAAAATGACAAGAGTCTTTAGCGAATCGGAGCTGTCTCTTGAAGTAGTAATCTTGATGATAGCCGGGCTAATTCTTCTAATTACAGGTGCCTTGCTTTTTCCAGTTGCGACCGGCGGCCTTCCTTACTATGAGAATGGACTTTACGGGCTTCTGTTGGTGATGTTCTCGCTGCAGATAATTTCAATGGGGAAAACGCCCTTTGGAAACTTGGAGAGATCGAAGCTCGTTGTGACTGCAGGAATTATCATTGGTGGAATTGGAACGATAACTTGTTTCATTCCAGATGCCTTCAACGATATTCCGAAGTTTCTGCTATTCCTTTGACATTGGAATCTTTTACAGCTACTGAACAGCGATTATATATGGGGAAATATGATAGCACTACTGATCGATCAAAATCGCTGTTCCGTGTAGTTAAAGAGACTATGAAGCAAGGCCTCTGGGAAAAATCATTGGGAATGTAGCGACATAATTTATGCTGATATTACTTGAACATTAAGCTTATTGCTCATGTTGTCATGGATTCATTTTTGCTTGGAAGTTTATTAGTCATTGTGATCTAATTAACATGAATTAGAGGCCGGGCTTCTCATTCAATCCCTATTCATCCTGACTTCATCTACCAGTTTTTCGACGATTGCCAGACGGTTTTAGATTCATTAAAGGTCCATGATAGAGCAAATTTCCGAGATCATTTCCAGTATCTTGTGTGTCTTGGGGAATATGCGTGCGGCAGGATATTGAGTTCCATCATCCATCATGATGAGAGGAGGAAGTGAAGTGTCTGGGAAAAAAGGGAAATTCGTGTTTGACGCGGATTTTATCTACAAGATGCCTGCTCATTTTGGGGGGGACCCATTTCACCCTATAAGGGTTGTCTACGGAGATAATACTGTTATCTCTGTTGATTATGAAACAGACGAAGATGCTCTGCTAAACTACATCCCCGAAGACTTCGAACTTAAGGAGCCGGTTGTCAGTGTGCAGTATACCAATTGCCGGGATGTAGACTGGATGATTGGTGGAGAGTACAGGCTCATTCAGGTGACGACACCTGTGAAGTATATTGGAAACTCAGAGGGTCTCGAAGGAGTCTATGCTCTTGTTGTTTGGGAAAACAAAACCTGCCCGATAATCGGGGGGCGTGAAGAGGATGGAGTGCCGAAGGTGTTCGCAGATATTTCGTCTGAGCGTCATCTAGAGAATCACTGGTTTGTGGCGGCCAGCTATGAGCAGTTCACCTTCCTGAGAATCGATCTTCAGAGAGGTGATGAGGTAAGTGAAGAGAATCTGAACGAGCTGAACAAGAATTCGAAGATCAATCTGTTTGGATGGAGATATTTGCCTAATCTAGGAAAGGGTGGTGCTACTCTGAGCCATGCTACTCTGTATCCTCAAGAGATGATGTTGAAGAAAATGTGGGGCGGTACAGGAACTGTAGAATGGACAGGATTGTCATATGAGCAACACCCGTTGCAGACAAGGATCATAAGATCATTGGAAGCTTTGCCGATCAGAAGGTTTACATCGGCAAGTATGGCCCAAGGAATTGTCAGGTTGAATGTCGGCGATTCCAGGATACTTCCATAAATTACAGGAGGAGGAAGAGATGAACGGATACTTTGAGAAGAAAGTTGCTGTTGTTACTGGGGCCGCTTCAGGAATTGGGCTCGGTTTGGCCGAGGGAATGCTTTCTAGAGGCGCGAAGGCTGTATTTATGGCAGATGTAAGTCAGGAAAATCTCGATAGAGAATCGGAAAGACTGAATTCAAAGTATGAAGGGGAAGCAGTACCATTCCTCACTGATGTGACAAAAGAAGAGCAGGTGGAGAAGATCATCAAATCAGCAAGAAAGTACGAAGGACATCTTGACTTTGTATTCAACAATGCCGGAATAGGAATGACGATTCCAACCGAGATGGTGACTCTTGAGATCTGGAAGAATTTGATAGATATCAATCTCTGGGGAGTGATCTACGGAACATACCAAGCCATTCCAATTATGAGAGAGCAGAAATCTGGTCACATAGTAAATACAGCTTCTATAGCGGGACTGGTCCCAGTTCCATATCAAGCGCTTTATGCAGGTACAAAGAGTGCGGTGAAGACTATCACTGAAAGCTTGTATTACGAGCTTCAAAATGAGGGCTTGAGATTCAGTGTTGTATGTCCGGGAAATGTTAGAACGGCTATCTTCAGAGGACTTACTCCTCCACCAGATTCGGTGTCTGTCGAAGAAGCGGTGAGCTACATATTCGAGAAGATGGAGAAAGGAGATCTGCTTATAGTCTTCCCGCAGAAATACCGCGATTTTGACGAAATGTATAGAACAGATCGAGAGAAATTTGATGAGTTTGCACTGAATTTGGCTGCAGAGAGACTGGAGAACTACAGAACCAAAGGTAACTACTATTGATTGGGCGGCTGCCTATGAATTTGACAAAAGTGTTTAGCGAATCGGAGCTGTCTCTTGAAGTAGTAATCTTGATAATAGCCGGGCTTATTCTTCTTATTACGGGGATACTGCTCTTTCCAGTGGCTACCGGAGGACTTCCCTATTATGAGAATGGGCTTTACGGACTTCTGCTGGTAATGTTCTCCCTGCAGATCATTTCAATGGGGAAAACACCATTTGGCGACTTAAGACGATCGAAGTTTGTCGTGTTGGCGGGGCTTATCGTTGGTGGAATTGGAACGATAACCTGTTTCATTCCAGATGCCTTCAATGATATTCCCAGACTTCTGCTATTCCTTTTCTTTGGCCCGGGAGGAGCTCTATTGCTTCTTCAGATGATCCTTTCGAAGGATAAGCTCAAAGCCTGGTCCAAATATGGTGGAATCTTCAAACACTTGATTGCCGGATGCACGGTGGCATATGTTTCATCGATTCTCATATCAGTACTTCTTTGGAATCAGAGCCTGTTAAGTGTTCAAATGACGGCGATCCTTGTTCTGATCTATGGAGCCGCTGTCGTATATCTTTCGTTTGTTTTGAGAAATATATACAGCACTTACCCGCAAGAACAGAAGAGCAAAGACGGAGAAGTAGAACTACCCATCGACAGGGCCATGATTCTATTTACAAGTGTTTTTATGATTATTCTGGGCGTTTTATTAATACCAGTAAATCTCGGGCTTCTGCCTTTTTCGGGAAGTGCCCAGCTTGGCCTACTAATGATGATTTTTGCTATCCAGATGATTGCCTCGGGAAGCACCCCGATAGGAGTTTTCCCCAGATCTCTGCCGGTGATCCTTATCGGTCTTGTATTTGCAGCTCTTGGAACCGTATCTTGCATTATTCCGGAGATCTTGGTATATCCGCTTACCTTGCTTGTCGGTGTCCTCAATATATTGGGTGGAGCGCTTTCGCTCGGCAAATTCATCGGTCAACAAGCAAGCAGGACAGGCAGAGAAGACAGTAAGATACCCAGTGTGCTCATTAAGTTGACTATCGCGCAACTCACTCTGAATGTTCTTGCAATAACATTCGGGCTGTCAATGCTGATCTCTCATCTCTTGCCGGGACTGGTTATTGGCGTGATTTTGGCGGCTAATGGGGCGGTGCTCCTGTACTTGCTTTACATTCTGTTCGTTATAGATAGAATACAAAAGGAGATGGAAACCAAATAGCGGCTAGAGAATTCTCAGAGCCAATCAATTAAGTCCAGAGGAAGAAAGCATTTGGATTGGTTCTTACCGGATAATCTATATTAGCGATTATCTCAATAGCATTTTTGGGAGCTGCCGACTGGAGAATTGGCCATCTGGCTTTGGATGACTCGTGTCGCAATGCAGATCCTAGTCTCTCAAGAGTTATTTGAACTTCTGACTTTGAAGTTCCATCGAAAGTGATTTAACTCTCTTCACCTGCACCACAAACGATTCAAGCCTGCTCTCAACGGTTGGAGTGAACGGGTTTCCATCGGACTCAAAGAAGAGAATTGGAATGTTGCCAGCGATCTTGAAGATCTCCCTCTTGAGTTTGCTAGAGTTTTCTCTCAGGTGCTCCAGACCTCTTTCTGCAATAGCTTCGGCGATCCTTGTAGGCATACATCCAAATGGGCCTATAGAAATAACTCCATTGTAAGTATCTATCGATTCGAACAAAACGGCTCCAAGAGTCAGTATTGCCTCTCCGGTAAGCTTCGGATTCAAGAAGTCCTTAGAAGTGTTCACCATGGACTCGATGTCGACTAAGTGTGACTTGTAAAGGCCACTCTTTTCAAGAATCTTTTTAATCCTTTTCTCAAATGCCTGTTTTACAAGAATTTCAACGTGTTTCGTTCCCCTCTTGAGCGGACCGAGTTCGGTCGGTACATATCTCTTCAGCAGAATGTAGTCGAGATAATATATCCATTCTTCAATTGGAGATGCATGCATGATTATTCCGTTATCGGCGAAAAACAGCTCCAGAGACTTTCTGGAGAATTCATCATTCCTGACGTAAATCTCTCCCGAGAGAAGGACTTTAGGTGCACTTTCGAAATCACTCTTCAGAGGAATGCGAGAGATGTTTTCACAAATCTCCTCCAGTTTCTTGGTCATTTCGCTGAAGGAATCTCTTTTGACACTCTCAAGCATAATCTTGCGCGCTTTTTTGGCCGCTTTGATTGCCTCATTTCTGTCGGATGCCAGTGTAAACAAGGCATTTTCAACACTGCAAAATTCGTCTGCAATAATCATGCTCGCCCAGATTCGCAGTTTCGCCTTGAGTCCTATGCCCGCATAACCATTTTCAGAATTGAGAGAGAATAGGAGAACGTTGTTCGCGTTGTTCTTGTCAAGCCAGAGGTCAATGTAAGTACTGTACTGTCCAAATCGGCAAGGGCCGCGAGTGTCTGGCATGAAGTACATTAATATGCTTTCGTCGTCTTTGTTCTCCTCGAGGTAACGAATTAGGCTTCCCAGAGTCAGGTGAAAAGGTAAACACTCCTTAGATAATGAGTTGGATTTCCCCAGTTGAAACTCCAGTTCGGTCGGTCTCGGGAGGACGTGAGTGTTTATACCGACTTTTTCGAATGCGGTCGCTATAAGCTGAGCCGCAAACTCGCCCATGGTGGGAACGATTACTTTGACCGAAGGATCTGTAATTGGTATGTGTCTTCCATCCTGTAGCTCTATACTGAATGTCCCGTTGTTCGTCAGAAGTTTTGGCCTCTTCGCCCTTTTCTTCTCGCCCAAATCAGTCTTTCTTTCGAGAGAACTTCTGACGACATCGGCGAAGGCTTCGATCCTTGTCTCTACTCCGGCATCTGACGTATGACTATCCAGTTCCAGAATCAGGGACGGCTTTTTCCCCATAATATCTCTGAAGAAGGAAATCAAGAACGAGTCAGGTCCACAGCTGAAGTTTGTTATGTAGAGTGCGAATAGCTTTGGATTGTTCCTTACATATCTGGCCGCTTTCAAGTTCATTTCACCCCAGGCCCAGTACATCTTCTCATACGATCTTTCGCCTTCATAAGGAAGAGCGTCAAAAGTTACCACCGGGATTCCGCGTGAAGCTAGTTTTTCTGGTATTCCCATGTTGGCGTCACTGGAAAAAGCATTGTAGGCTCGGCCGAAGATAACGACACCGAAATCCGAATTCTTTAGGTTCTCAAGAAACCTCTCTCCAATTTGCTTTATCCTTCTTACACTGTCTTCGTAGGATTTCACTCCGTTGGAAAACGCTGGCAAAGCTTCTTTGCGGTTCCTTCCCATTGACTTCGCAAGTGAAACGAACTTCTCCTTCTCTTTCTCAATGCCCTGCGAAAAATCGAAGAAATCTGTCAGAATCCTTTTCGATCCGAGTTCCTCGAAACTCCCCATTAGCCAGTCCGGCTCGCTCTGGACAAATGGACAGAAGACCGAGTTTTCAACGGAGTTCTCAACCTCTAAGCCCTTGACTGCAGGAATGAAGAAGTAGTCTGGATTCTTATCCAGAAGATCATAAGTATAACCATGCGATAGTTCGACTGGAAAACAGAATTCAGATTTCTTTCTATCCCATCCCCTGGGGTCAGACTTATCCGGTACGACAATTCTGAACCCTAGACTGCTGAAGAAATTTGAGAACAGGGGGAAGAGGGTATTCATCGAGAGAGACTTGCTGATTCCAATAGTCTCCAGGCCCCTTTCTTCTGGCAGTTCAAAGACTATCTTCTCTCTTTCGGTAGTATATATGTATTCGTTTCTGTTTATGGGAAGATTGAGACGAACATTTTCATACTTGTTGCAAGCGCCGCCGAATGGAAACTTCTTCCCTCCAACTTCAATTATTCGGATCGGGCACTTCCTGTCGCACTTCTCTGCTCCACCGTCACAAATGAAGGTGTTGAGATAGCGTACTTCTTTTGAGATCAAGGCTTCAAGCTCAAAGCGTTCTTCTTCCAGTTGACCCGCTTGAAGCTTTTCCTTAACCATTAGTGATACACCAAAGGCACCCATGAGTCCAGGATGAGGTGGGACGATTATCTCCTTTCCAGTAACTGCCGCCATTGCAACTGGGACAGCTTGATTGAGACACACACCTCCCTGCATGAAGACTTTCTTCCCGACCGGTCTCATGGCCTTTACTCTGTTTGTGTAGTTCAGACAGATAGAGTAAACCAGGCCGGCGCAGATATCTTCTCTGGAGATACCCTCGTTGATTGCAGTCTTTATGTCGCTGCTGATAAAAGCCGCACACTGATCACTGAAGTTTGGGGGAGATTGACCCTTAAGCGCATACTCTCCAATCTCTCTGTAATCTATGTTCAGAGATTCCTTTGCGGATTCTTCGAGAAACGAGCCTGTACCAGCAGAACAGGCTTCGTTCATTGCATAGTCAAGGGCAACGCCGTTGGATAAGAAAGTGTATTTGGCATCCTGGCCGCCAATCTCAAATATCGTGTCGACTTCTCTATCAAATAATGAGGCAGCCCTTGCGTGAGCCATGATCTCATTGTAAACGGCACTCGTTTCGCAATAAAGACCCACTATCTTCCTTCCGGAACCGGTGACCCCGAGACCAATTATCTCGACGGGAACGTCTAGAGAATTACGGATCTCATCCAGGCACTGTCGAGTAGCGTTTATCGGATCTCCCATAGTCCTGAGATATGAACTCGCTAGAATAGCGTTGTCCCTTGCTCTCATAACAACTGCCTTGGTCGTGGTCGATCCAACGTCCACGCCGAGAATGCAAGAATCGCCGCTTTCAGCTGTTTTGAAAGGCATGTCCTTAAAATCAACCATGTTAACGAACTTCGAAAGGGACTCGTTCTTCGGGAAAGTCATTACTCCTTCCTTGAAGACACTCTCTTTCTCTATCTCGATTTCTTCTAGAGTATTGGCATGGAGATAGGCACCGAAGGCCTCGAAGAAGAGAGCCTCGTCTGGTATGGTGATTTCTGCGATTTCTTTTAGATGGTTGAGCATGAGTCGATTTTTTGTTACTCCACCAACTAGAAGTATCTTCTTTACTCCAGCTCTGTGCATGAGTTCGCCGATCTTATCAGACATGACCTTTCCAAGTCCATTTAGGACGGATTCTTTAGGTGTTCCCTTATTGAGAGCATGTGTGCAGTCGCTCTTGCAGAATACGGTACACCTTGATGAAAGCTCGTAAATCTCGTCTGTTTCCACGGCGTTTGCGTCATCGAGTCCGATATCCATTCGCTTCAGTTGCTGGAGAAAGAACTCTCCTGTTCCTGAAGCGCATTTACTGCCTGTGAAGACGGCAGTAATGTTTCCCTTATCGTTTAGCTTATACAGGGTGAAATTCTCTCCGCCCACGCTCACAATTGCCTCATGATATCCGTACTTGCTTTTCAGTTCTTTGTAGGCAAATTCAGTGGCCTCAACTTCGGGGATCTGGGGGAGATTCAACAGTTTTCTTCCCTTCTTTCCTGTTACCACAACCAAACCCGTTTCAAGAATCTCTGGAAGAAAGCTCTTGAGTACTTTCAGTGGATTTCCTTCGTGCAAGAGTCTTCTGGGTGTTTGCCCATCATACCAGGAGATAGTGCTTGAGCCTATGCAGAGTCCGATTCTATTCAAGAAGTTCACCTCAAAGCATTCAACAGTCTAATGATAGCATAGTCAGATATCATTGAATTTTTGGGATGGCAAAACACTCTTTTGATACCGTTTACAGCTCTCTAAGGTAACTCTTTTGTTGGAAGGTGCGTTTAAAGAATCGGATTCCAATCAGGGACTATTTCGTTGATCTCCTGTGTTAGATAGGTATCCGTTTCATTTCAAATATTGACCTTTCTCCTCCTCTTCGAATATTCAATTTTTCGGTCAGTAAGCTGTTGGTAGATGGAATCGGCTAATAATCTGAAGTAGAGAGTCAGGAAAATGTAAAAGAAAGTATCAGAGACAGAGTTTCACACAGAAGAGAGATTCCTTCGAAAAGGTTTCTCTCCGAATAGACATAGACCTTAGTCGACCTTCTGCGAATGAGCTTAAGTGATTTAGAGATCACATAAGTGAAGAGCCATCGGTAAAGTCTATATGACAAACCAGACTAGTCTCCTGATTTTTCTTTTTCCACTCCAGGAGGGCAGTAGAGAGGATCAAGGGCTCTCGGTGAAGGCATATACATTCTTAGCGACAGTGAAAACTTTCCATCTGGAGCCGGAAGCCAGTTGTTTTCATGATCAACTCCAGGCGAAGCGTGTTGTATGTAGATGTCGAGAGACCCGTCATCGTTATATGACAATCTTGACCGATCACCTATTGAGTATCTGTTCATTGGATTTGGTACCATGAACTGGTCTTCATCGTAGATTGTGATGGACCAGAATCCACCCGGTCCAACGGGTGGAATTTCGTGGCTTTCAAAATGGATCAGGTAATTATACTTTGAGCCATCATAAGATTTTCCATCGGCATCTGCATAACTTATGGGATAGTAGGCTTCCTCAAGATCGTTTCCATAGAGACCTATGTACGCCGCCGAAGCTCGAATCTCATACTTACCCTGCATCTGGTTTCGATTACCGAAGACTCGATTTGTAAGACTCCAGCCATTCTTAGTAGTTCCCAGCAGTTCATCTGGTCTGAGTATGATTTCTATGGCATCTTCAACCCCTTGCTCAATTGCAGCCCGTATCTCGGAGTTAAGATCTGATTCGTCAAACGGGAGATTCGGTCCTATTCCAATAAGGCCGAATCGCTCGATCAATGCTTTCTCAGATGGATGAATTTCTAGCTGGCCTAGAAGGAAGTTCAGATAGGAGATAAAACCGGCCGACTCGGCTCGTTCCTGTCTGAAGACCGGGAAGACATCCATTCTGATTGGTTCAGGAGCTTCATAACCGCAGAAGGAACTAAGGGGCTGGACTAGAAATCTCTCTTGAATTTTGTGTATCGCGTCAAACTCACTTAATATCTCTGGGTTTATTGAAATCCTTACTAAACACAAAACGAAGTTTCCTTCGCTGGTGAATACTTTATCAACGCTCGCGGGAACTTCTGCCGATGACTTGGGACCGGCGATCAAGAAAGTCCCTGCTCCGCAACCGGTGGTTCTTGTTCCTGCATATGCGAAGTTATGTGTAAACATATCGACAAATTGCAGAGAGTAGTATCTTTCACATATCGTAGGTATTTGAATTATGACTGGTTCGGCTCTCAAATCAAGCCATGCTGCAGAAAAGACTGTATCGTTATTCGGGCGGACGATCTCTCTGAATTCAGGTCCAAGCAAACCTTCACTGTGTTCAAATCTGTTAAATGAACCGGGAAGTACAGCCTGGAGAGTCATGGTTCGAAGATTCTCGAGCATTGGGTAGGCAAAAACATATGCTTGCCTTGCAATTTCCCTTGCTTCATCGCAGTTGCTCGTTGCCTGATTCGATCCTGCGCCAACTATGGCAGCAAAAATCAAAATGAAAGATAGTAACGTCAATGACTTCTTCAGACTCATTTCTCAATCTCCTCACGTAGCCACTCTTTGCTAGACAATGTGGATTCCCAGTTGATTCAAAACTGAGGACATATCACATTCAATTCAAAGGGCTTTAGCTTCACCACAAGATACCGGTATGGTATCTCTTATAATCTGTCTGACTGTCAGTTGAAAGAAAGAGTTTGCTTTCATGCTCGATCAGAAATACTAATCTACCAATAAACTCATCTCTTCGATTTCTAAACACGCTTTCAAATACGGTTCCAGTATGCAGAGACTCTTCTGTGACAATACAGTGAAGTCTTTGCTTAATCCTTTTATGTCAGGCCAGCGCAGAAGTCATAGTGAACTTCTTGGGTCGCTCTTTGACGGTCAAGGAATCCTTAGTCGAGATATTGATTGAGCTACTTGACTATTACGTTATGTAATAGTATATCCTTGTGATTATGGGAGGAGATTTCTTGAACGCAAAACAGGTTGCCGAGCTTTCGGGCCTTTCTGTAAGGGCACTTCATCATTATGACGAGATTGGGCTCTTGAGACCCAGGCGTAATGCTCAAAATGGATACAGAGAGTATTCGGAAGAAGATCTCGACAAACTTCAGCAGATTCTCTTCTTCAGACAGTGTGGCTTCTCTTTGGAGAGGATCAAGAAGCTTCTCAGCAATCCGAGGTTCGATAGAGCCAGGGCCTTCGAGCTTCAGAAGAAACACTTGATGCTGGAGAAAGAGAGAATTGAGGCTATGCTTAGCACACTGGAAAGGACGCTCAAGACTTTGAAAGGAGAAGACTCGATGAGTCAGAGAGAAAAGTTCAAGGGATTCGATTTCTCTTGCAACCCCTATGAAGAAGAAGCGAGACAACTTTGGGGTGATGAGACGGTTGAAAAGAGTAACGATTTTATCGCTTCGAAGAGCGACCGGGAGAGGAAGGATATGGAGAAGATACTAGATGAGCTTTTCAGAGAACTAGCAGAGATTAGAGATGAAGATCCCGATTCAGACCTTGTACAAGAAGCAATAGACAGAATGTATAAGGTCTTTAACGAAAGTTTTGGACATTACTATAGTCTTGAGTCTTTTGCCTCTCTAGGCAACATGTATGTGATGGATGATAGGTTCAAAGCAAACATAGATAAGTATGGTGAAGGGTTAGCGGATTTTCTTTCGAAAGCGATGCAGGAGTATTCAGATAGGCAATCCGAACGATGAACCGAAACTGCCCTGTGATGTAACTGGTTGTTTATGATTCTGGGAAGTATCGATCTTAGTCCAACCGGTTTCAAGCAAGAGCAAAGCTAGCTGCTCAAATAGGTCCGAAGACTTCCCATATTCCTTTCAATTCTGCTTTTTGTCTATGAATGTTGAAAAACAATAGAAGAGGTATCTCCTAACTTTTGTCCTGAAGGCTTTTCGGCCAGTTTGTTCAGGCTAATTCATCTTAGCGTCGCAATTGAAGAGCTATAATTGTGTGAATTATCCCAGATTAAGCAGCCTTATACAGCAGCTAATGCAAGAAGGAACCAAATTGGAAGATTGGAGCATTAATAACAGAATAATATTCAGGCAGTGAATCTGCCTCATGAACAGGGGAGTCCTTTGAAGAAAAAGAGTATCGCTTTTCAGGGCGAACACGGAGCTTATTCAGAACAGGCTATAAAAAAGCTGTCCGGGGAGTCACCTATTACTATTCCATGCAGATCGTTTCGAGAGATGTTGAATCTTGTTCAGTATGGAAAAGCAGACTACGCAATTCTCCCCGTGGAAAACTCGCTTGCCGGCACAGTGATTCCTGCTTACGATGCTTTGGTGGATAGTGATCTTCTTGTCCAGGCAGAGGTTATGCTTCGAATTGAGCATTGCCTTATGGCTCCCAAGGGTAAAACGATCTGTGACATAAAATACGTGATTTCTCACCATCAGGCGTTGTCACAGTGCTCGGAACATCTGGAAAAAGAGGGCCTTGTGGCGAAAGAATACTATGACACTGCCGGCGCAGCGAAGGACCTGGCGGTTTGCGAGATGGAGTCGACAGCTGCAATCGCCAGCGAACTTGCGGCCGAAACTTATGGGCTTGAAATCTTAAGGAGGAATTTCGAAGATCTCGATACAAACACAACCAGATTCTTCTTAATGGGTAGAGAATCCATGCCATGTATTGGAAAATGCAAGACATCTATTATATTCACGACGGAGCATAAGCCCGGCGCCTTGTTCAGTGTCCTCCGAGAGTTGTCAGATCGCAATCTTAATCTGACGAAAATCGAATCAAGGCCTTTCAAGAGAGAGATGTGGCGCTATATATTCTTTGTAGATTTTGAAGGAACGGTAGCTGACAGACAAGTGAAAGAGGGAATCAAGGCAATCAGTGACCGTTGCAGTTACTTCAAATTCCTTGGTTCATATCGCTCTGCCAACTACGAGATGTGAATCCATCAACTGATATTCCAAGTCCCCCAAGTCAAGAAGCTGACGTTCTTTAGAAATAACCAACAAGAGATTAAGAGTCGTGAATTTCTCCTGAAGTCTTCCCGATCTCTGTTGAGACTAAAACCCCAATGCTATTCACAATAGGTTCTACCTTCTTCAAGAGCATGCTCATAGAGCAGGGAGAACCAGCTGCCTACTACTTCAGTATCTCATGGTGGCGAGCAACTCTCTGGCTGATTTATCAATCCGGATGCTTTGCTTTGAGAGCAGATAACTGAGGGCTTCTTCGTTACTTTTCGGTTCTTACGACTCTGAAACCAACAACATATATTCCAATCTCCCCATTTACTTCCTCTCGATAAGGAACCCTTAAAAGTCTTGCTATATTGAAGTAGCTACCTCCCCTAATTACGAAGTCCTTGCTGCCGTCTATTGGGACGTAGGGATTTGTAGTTGAGTCGGCAGTGTATTCCTGGAAGGGTTCAGTGCACCATTCCAACACATTGCCGCTCATGTCGTGTATTCCCAACCCATTGGGTTCCTTCTCTCCGACTGGCCATGTTGAAAGGCTATCAGTAGTGTCATTGTGAGCATTCTCTCTGTACCATGCGACTTCATCCGGGTCGTTGCTTCCTGAGTACTTAAATAATGACTCTGAATCTCCACCCCTTGCGGCGTATTCCCACTCGGCTTCCGTGGGCAAGCGAAACCCATTTACCTCAGACGGGTCATCTGCCATGCCGCCTGAAAGATCGAGCAGATTACCGTTGTCGTCATACGCTCTTGCCAGTCCCGCCTTGTCGCTCAACCAGTTGCAGTAGGCAATTGCGTCATACCAGGAAACAGAAATCACTGGTCTCCTTTCTCTGCCCCAGGAGAAATCTTTGGGTTTCGTTCTGCCCAAGTCGTCGCAGAAAGCATCGAACTCATCAAAGGTGACCTCATACTTCCCGATGAAGTAGTCGTAATCTATAGTTACTTCGTGCAGAGGTAATTCATTCTCGTATCCGTCTCCCCAAGAGTCTCCCATCGTGAACTTTCCACTTTCAACCAATATCATCTCTTCAATGGCAACGAAATTCCAGGAGATGATATTCGAGAATGTGCCTTCGCTGTCTTCGGCCTTCACTTCAAATGAATGAACCCCGGTTCCGTAATCATTCCAGACGTATTCTGTTTCAAGTCCATAGTCATTCCAACCTGCTTCATCGACGTTGACGTAGTACTTCGCAATCGTTCCGTCTGGATCCGATGCGATCCACTCGAGAACGTTCGCTGAACAATCTATTACTCCTTCAGACTCACCGATCTTCTGGAGAACTGGCGGCTGGTTTTCCCTAGGCTTCTTACACCCTGCAAGCATCACCGCAAACAAAACTATCAGCAGTAGTATCAAAAGTCTCTTCATTTCTTCCTACCCCCCCCTTTTATTTCAATGATCGATTGAGAGCATATTGTACTCATCACATTGTTTCTCTTTACTCTATCATCCTCCAATGCGAGTTCAGAAGTATCGCTACTGAGCAATTCTAACGATTCTGAACCCGGCTATGCTTCCGAAATGTATGGGAATTGCAGGGTGACGATAAGAAACTCGGGTGTTTTTCTCAGGAAAGGCCCAACATCCGCCTCGACAGATCCGGTGAGTTCCGCTGGAAACGTACGGGTTTGTTTTTTGAGAAACCGTATATTCTGAGTAGAAGTCGGTGCACCACTCAAGCACGTTTCCACTCATGTCGTAGATATCGAGAGCATTTGGTTCGAGCTGGCCAACCGGTCGGGTCTTCTCGTTAGAGTTGTAATCGTACCAGGCTACTAGTGAAGGGTCATCGCTTCCAGACCATTTGTATTCGGAGTTATGTTTGCCTCCCCGTGCGACATATTCCCACTCGGCTTCTGTCAACAATCTGTATCCCAGTACTTCTGTAATGTCCGTCGTTAGCTTTCCCTCAGAATCGAGCAACTGACCTTCATTGACTTCGCAGCGACTTACGTAGGCAGGAGGCAGACCATCCTTTTCACTCAACCAGTTGCAGTATTCTATTGCCATCCACCATGGAACATTGATTACAGGCCTGCTACCCATTCCCCAGCCTTCATCGGAGGGAATTACGGCCCCCTTATCTACGCAGAACTCGTTGTACTCGTTGAAAGTAACTGGATACTTCCCCACAAAGAAATCGTACGTGAGTTCGACCTGATGGATTGGTTTCTCCATGTTAAACCCGTCTCCCCAGGTATCTCCCATGGTGAAAGAACCCCCACTCACAAAGACGAAGTCTCCCAAATAGGTTTCAAATAAGAGAAAAGTGAAAGCCCAGAGTATCGGTTCAGAAGTGAGTCCTTTGTCGTCTTTCGCCCTCACCTCAAAGGTGTGATCTCCTTCTTGATATCCGCACCAGGTATAACTGGTCTTTGTACCGTGATCAACCCATTCTCCGCCGTCTGTCCTATACTGATACAAAGAAACGTAGCCATCGTCGTCATAACCGATCCACTCAAATGTAATGCAGACATCAAGAGTGTCGCCAGAAGGTCCGGAGGATTCTTTCTCAATCAAAGGTGGTTGATTACTCCTGAAAATGCATGAGGGCGTCAAGAACAGTACAATTGATAGGAAAAGAACAAAGAAAAACAGTTTGAGTTTCATTGTGTTTCCACCTCCATGAAGTGCTTGTGCTGAGATAGGCCAAACCTGTAGAAAGAGGCAGTTGCCAACTCACTCACGAATTGCCTCTCTTCACTTCACAGGCCAAATGTTGAACACAACAACACCAAACAAGTGAGTGAATCAACTCGAGAACGGCTTTTCGGGTGGAGCTCAGAGCAAAACTAATGATCAAGCAAATTGTTTCTGGCTATGCGCCAAAAGAGAATCTAGTAGGGAATTTAATGAAGTGAAAACACTGCAGACTTCAACAAATAGTCGATTTCTCGTCGACGCCACAACTACATACTATCAGACTTCTCTTTCTCAGCAGAGCAAAATCGACAGTCAAAGCTCATTTCCTCGTGCGACTAGAGGTGCCTTTATGATCAGCCAAGCACATCGGTCAGTTTAGAACACAAAATCTACTGTGCCATATTGTCTCTTTGGATCTTGGAAAGCCATCCGAACAAGGGTTTCGGCCTTCACGTGCCTTGAGGAACAGACCCTTCACAAGTGGTTGTCTGAAACGATTTTGGAAGTGCTGCTATCATCGTTATTAGTCTCCTTCTTTCTTTGCTTCGAAGTAAGGAAACTGAGCTATTCTCAGTCGAGCCGCACCGTAAGGAATCAAATATACTTTCTCTAACGGTCCATCTGGTTTTACAGGACTTTCTGGGAGAGTCCCGGCGGAATTTCTTTCCATCGACCATTCCTCTACCTTAGCTGCATCGGCTTCAATCAATACTGGAACTCGATTATGATCAAAGGGTTGCTCGGATAATTGTTGTGTTTGCTTGACAAAAGAAAAGCTCTTTTCTGGGTTCTTAAGATCCACTTTCAAGGCGTAATTCCATGGACTGGTTGTGTAAACCTCATATTCAGGAAACTCCCCATCTTTGTTCGTTGTGTTCCACTTTTCATCAAGTCTCAAAGCGAAAAGAAGAGGACCTTTCTCAACACTAAGTGAGTTTCTGAACCATTTTGAGGTTCTAACCCTAGACTGGAAGACCAACTCGACTAGATCTCCTTTGCTCCACGATCTTCTGATGGTCAGATATCCCCCAAAGACCTCTAGATCAAGTCTAGAGCCATTCAATTTTACTTCAGTTCTTGTAGCCCAGCCTGGAACCCTTAAATGGAGGGGTACTTCGAGATCAATGTCAGAATCGAATATAATCTCGATTTTGTCGTCAAAAGGATAATCAGTTACTTCTCTTATCAAAAGAGTCTGCCCAGATATGGACGTTTCTATGTTGCAGGGACCGTAAACCCCGAAAACCAACCCGCCGTCATCGCTCTTGTAACATAGATTCTTCACGAATTTGGGCCATCCTTGATGCATGTTCGCCGTACAACAACCAAAGTTCGGTTCAAGTCCGAATACATTTGAATCATCTAGATTGTTGTACCAATTGCGTTTGGCGTGACTGCACATTATCTGATTAGCTTGCTGATCGTATTGATGTGTGAGCAACTCTTTGTCAATTGTTGCGGGCAATGCGTTGTATGCAATCTTTTCGAGAATGTCAGCGAACTCGATATCATTGAAGACTCTGAAAAGCATCTCTAGCGAGAACATGTACTCGACTACTGCACACAACTCAGTCCCTTGGGATGGATTATTTCCATTTAAGTGTTCGTCACCTGTTATCATTCCGTTTGATGTCCCGTGGTAAGTAGTCAGTTTTTCTATACCTTCTTTAACTATCCTTAACTGATTTTCATCTCCATAAAGCAGATACCTTAAGGCTGGATACTTGATACCCATCACGACATTCACGACATGAGTTTCCTGAAACAGCTTAGAATATTTACTGCTATTCTTTTTCTCCTCGTATTCGTAAAGCCCTTCGAGTCCCTTTCCGCTGGTAGCTTTCATGAATTCTTCCCAGTCCAGATACTCTCCGGTCGGCCTTGTGTACTTGAATTCTTCAAGATAATCGGACCAGTTCATTGACTTTTCAAAAAACCTCTTGGCAAGATCTAATAGGAAGTCATCTCCAGTGATACCATGAAGCCAGAGTATCACATGAATATTTTCCGCACTTCTGGTGTTTTCCCAAATTGCGAATTCTCTAGAATCTATGTTTCGAAGTTGATACTCGAAATACCTGATCAAAAAACGAACCACACGTTGATCCTTAGTGTATTCAAAGTAGTTCTTTATCACTTTGAGCATGACCATTCTTGGCCACCAATCATCATTGTCTCTTGGTCCGAAGAAACCCTCCTCGTTCTGGCTTTCCAGAGCCCAGGTTATCCATTTTTCAGCCTTTATCTTAAGCCCTGCATCTTCAAGTAGATAGGCCAAAGGAATTAGACCATCACAGTAATAGGGCCCTCTCTCCCAGTTTTCGCCGCTTCCCCCAAGCCAACCGCTATCTTGTCCGACATCTTTCCAGACCTCTTCCAGTCTTCCCGTCAGGCCTTTTGCCTGAATTCTGAGTTGCCTTTCCAGCCATCCGGCAGGCTTTACCTCACCTAGAGGTAGCTCCTTGAATTTCGTATCTATCATTGTTTCACTTCCTTTGTATTCATCAAGCTTTTCTATTCTTTGTTAGTCCCTGCCGTCATTCCTTCCACATAGTATTTTTGCAAGAGAAGAAACACAAGAATACTGGGAATGATGCTGAATGTTGCACCAGCATTGATAAGCCCCCAATCGCGTGTAAATCTAGTTGTCGCGAACAGAGTAATCCCTACCTGTATGTTTCTTACATCATTTGAACTGGTGAAGTTCAGAGCAAGGATAAAGTCGTTCCAGGTCATCAAGAATACATAGACTATTACAGTTGCAATTGCAGGTAATGCGAGCGGCAAGTGGACCCCAAATAGAATTCGTATTTCCGAAGCTCCATCTATAAGGGCACTTTCCCTAAGGGTATTGGGCAATGAAGAAAAATAATTCTTCATCATAAAAATGCAGAAAGGCATAGCATAAGTTGTATAGATTAGTGAAACACCAAACAACGAGTCCAGAAGCCCCATTGCATTCATCAGATTATACAAGGGAATCAAAAGAGACTGATATGGAACCATCATAATTGACAGTATTACCAGAAAGATTATATTGCTGCCTTTGAAAGGGAGCTTGCTTAACGAATAGCCTCCCATTATGCTCAGTATCAAGACCATTCCTATACTTAGTCCGCAAAGTATGAACGTATTTATGACATATCTTGTGAATATGGAATCTCCGGCTGTAAAGAGCTTCGTAAACTGTGCTAGAGTTGGTTGTTTCGCAACTAGACTTGGTGGATACGACAAGACCTCACTGGAGGGCTTGAACGAAGTTATTGCAGCCCAGTAAATCGGTATTATGAAAATTATCGAGATTATAATCAATGTGATGAAGAGTTTCTTACTCATTTTGGAATCCGCCTGCCTTCAACTGCAAATAGCTGATAAGAAGTAGAATTCCCAAAAATATCACCGATATTGCCGACCCAAATCCAATATCATAGAATTCGAATCCGATTTTGTTAATGTACATTACAATGGTCTCGGTGGTCTTCAGTGGGCCTCCTTTTGTCATTATGTAAAAGTGATCGAAGGCTTTGAAAGAGCCTGCCAGTGAAAGAATCAAAGCGAGTACCAGTGTAGGGCGAAGAAGGGGGAGCGTTATGTACCTGAAAACTTGCGATTTCCTAGCCCCATCGATCGAAGCTGCCTCATAAATCTGAGGTGAAATTCCCTGTAAGCCCGCTATGACAATTATCATTGTGAATCCAAGAGTCTTCCATGCGACCATTATGGAAACCATAATTCGGGATAACCACGTCTGCCCGAGCCAGTTGATTGGTTGGCCTATCATGTTGAGAGATATCAGAATGTAATTAAGTACTCCGTAAGAGTCGTTGTATATCCATTGCCATATATAACTAGCAGCTACAAAGGAAATAGCGTATGGTACAAAAAAGATAGTTCTGAAAATCTTTGTTGAGCGTGAAGTCTTCTTCAAAGCATTGGCCAGCATGACTGCGGGAACAAAAATCATTGGGGTAACAATTATTGCGTAGATTACGGTGTTCCAAAGAGTTTTCCAGAACTCATCATCTGCGAGTGCCTTCTTATAGTTTGACAAACCGACAAAACTCGATCCCCCCATTATCTTCCATTCCTGGAATGACATCAACACTACTTTAATCAAGGGATAGATGAAAAATATGCTAATCATCACTATAACTGGTAGAAGGAATAGAAATCCATACAATCCCTTCCGTGTCTTCTGTTTCATTGGCGGTTCCTCCTAAAAAAATCGGGATGGCGTTTTAACCATCCCGATGAGGGAAGAATTATTTATTCTGCAAGTATCTTTTCAATTTCCTTTGCGCATTCTCTTATTGCTGTTTCTGCATCCATCTGTCCCAGGAAAACGCTCTCAAAGTAATAGCCAACTGGATCGTAGATTTCATTGTACTTAACAGAGTATGGAGTCTGCGCTATACCAAGTACATCCGCGAAACGCAGCATCTGGGGGATGTCCTTGTAGTATTCGTTATCATAAAGGCTAGGTCTCGCAACTAGCTGTAGACTTGGAGCGAACGCACCAACCTGCGCTTCTTCAGAGAACGCGAATTCCATGAATTCCTTTGCCGCTTCAACGTTCTTGCTCTGTGAGGTTATTCCTAGAAGACTCCCGCCGCCGAATGAAGCGAATTCGCCTCTGTTCTTAGGGATCATAGCTACTCCGAATTCCATATCAGGTGCATCCTGTAGTAGAGATGTTATGTTGAAGTTGCCGCCTAGGAACATGGCAAGTTTCCCTGAAACGAAAGCATTGTATCTGTCACCCGAACCATACTGAACAGAGGAAACAGGAGCAATCTTGTACTTATGAACAAGATCTGCCCAGAACTGTAGAGCCTGAACTGTCTCATAAGAATCTAGCGCTACGTTGCCTTCATCGTCAAACATTCTGCCACCGTTTCCCCAGACAAAGGGCATGAACCAGAACATATAGGCGCCAGCGCCACCACCTGTAAGGTTGAATCCCCACTGATCAATGATTCCGTCTCCATCTTTGTCAACGGTAAGTTTCTGGCCCATTTCGACAAGTTCATACCACGTTTGCGGTGGCTGTTCGGGATCCAGACCTGCCTCTTCAAAAAGATCCTTGTTCCAAAGCATTGTTGATAAGTCAATCTGATAAGGGAGTCCGTAAATCTTATCATCTTTCATTCCAATTTCTAGCATCCCTTTGGTTAGTTCATCAAAGAAAGGTAGTTCTTTAGCCCATTCCGTGATATCAGTGAATGCGCCGATTGAAATGAAGAAAGGAAACTGAACAAGGTCCATTCCGTAAAGGTCCGGAGCAATTCCAGCAGAGAGGGCCGCCATGAACTTTGGAACCATTTGGTCGTAAGGTATCAGCTCAAGCTTCACTTCGATATCCTTTCCTTCCGCCTTCATTTTTTCGTTGAACATCTTAACTATGTCTTCCGTTGCTGCGAGCTGGTCCCACAGGACGAGTGTCGTTTTTGCCATTAGGATGCCCGAAAAAGCAAGCGTCACCACTAGGATCAACACCAGTAGTTTTCTTGACATAATGAAACCTCCTTTTTGGGTTTTCAGTTGCCGCTCTGTTCAAAATGCTATCACTTGAGAACGTTCCCGGGTGCGTTACCACCCTGATTCTATCATAGTTTTCGTTTCAATCAAAACCAGCCATAACTAGTCTCATCGAGTGAGACGCCGTCTGTCTCGATAACCACACTGTTTCTTGCTTAGTGTGATCTTTCCACACCGAGAAACTCTGATAGAATAATGATACTTGGTGCAGTAACGAGGTGATACTTTGAAGAAGAACTACGCTACCATCAAAATGATTGCTGAAGATCTTAATCTCTCCACTTCCACAGTTTCGAGGGTAATCAACAAGCATCCAGATGTTTCTCAAGAGACTAGAAGGAGAGTGCTTAAGAAGATTGAGGAGTTAGGCTATGTAAGAAACGCCACAGCTACGCTTATGCGTAACAATGTAAGCACGACAATTGGAGTGATCTTCGAGGCAGAGTACGATCCATTCTTTTCCGAGATCTTGCAGGGAATAGAGAAGGGTATATCAAAATACAACTATAGAATGATTCTGATCAACACTAAATTGAGATCTGAAGAAGCTAAAAGTGCAGTAAACATGCTTTTAGAGCATCGGGTTGGAGGGATAATAATCGTCCCAAGCAATCCTGAGATCTCTTATGCTAAAGATTTAGTCAAGCGTCAGTTTCCGCTTGTAGTAATCGGTAGAGATTACAAAGAACTTGGTGTAGATGAGGTTTTTACAGACGACTATCATGGCGGTGAGCTTGCTGGAGAGTATTTGGTGTCTCGTGGAGCAACTCGTCTTCTGATGATCAATTCCAGAGATTCCGGTTCTGCTTCCAGTGAGAGGGAAAAGGGTTTTGTAAAGATTGCCGAGGATAAGAAGGTTTACTATGAAGTGATAAATGATCGTATTACTGATTACGATAATACTTTCAAGATAGTTACGTCTATCTTTTTAGAGTCAATTCCTTTCAATGGTATCTTCTGTTTCAATGACACTCGAGCCTTTGCAGCTATAAATGCTCTAAGGAGCATAGATGAGTCGTTGCTTAGAAAGATATCTGTAATTGGTTACGATGACATTATCTTTTCCTCTATTTTCTCTCCAAAACTGACATCAATCAGGATAGACAAAGACATGGAAGGATTCGAGGCTGTGAAGTTGTTGGATCAAAGGATCAGAGGAGTAAGAAAGTCAGTGAAAAGAGAGGTACTGAACGTATCTTTAATCATTAGAGAAACTTAGTTTCTTCATATGCCGCTTGTCTTGCTGGTTCTATGAAGAAATGTAGCTTCTCTCTTCTCGAATACGCAATTTCTGGATACAGATGCATTGATTCTTTCAGAGAAATCGGAATTATTAAGTAATCAAGACATAAGAATACTACTATCTTCGACATTGGGGACATCAAAATGAACAGCCGGAGATATTTACAGTCTCCGGCCGGAAAGGCTTGCTTTGTTAAAGTAATTACTGGCCGAGCATCTTCTCCATTACTTCCAGCGCTTCATCAGATACAAGTACCATTGCCAGTCTTTGAGCAGTGAAGTTGTTTTGCACAGGTCTCTCAACAATGCCGGGTCTGCTGGCATCAAGCCTGTCTGACATCTTCTCTTTCAAGACTTTCATTCTTTCGTCAACATCGATATTCTTGAGGCGTTCCTGAGCTTCGGGAGGGAGATTTCTGAACTGCTGTCTAAGCTGTTCCTCAATCTCCGGAAGTCTTTCTTCGATTCTCTCTCTAATGGGTGCATTTTTCTCATAAACTTCAGAACGATTGGCTAACGGCCTTTCACTGAAGTATTCAGCGAGATTCTCGGCCTGTTCGACTGTGATAATCGATTTCAGACCGTTCAGATAATTCTCGACTATCGACTGCATTCTTGTCCTGGTTGGATCCATTTCCGGAAGAGCCGCTTCTTCGCCTGAGATTGCTTTTTCCAGAGTTTCTTCAAAAGTATTCGTAACTCTTTCCTTTAGAGCTTCGAGTTCCTCGCGGGTGGATTTTGCAAGATCATACACTTGGCCTAGCTGTTCAGGAGATAGGTCGGCTGCATTTATTGCGTTTGCAATCTGGATTTGTAGACGTAATTCCAAAATCTCCCCATCCATTTCACTTCTTAAACCAGGAAAAGCTGTGGCCACTACTCCAAGAATCAGCATTAGGATCGAGAGAACTGCTATCTTCTTCATTCTTGTCACCTCCATTTGAGACTAAGACTATTATAAAAGCCTGTAAGTGGAAGGAATGTGAAATAGTTTACTGCTCTTATTCCTTATTCGAGATTAGCTTCCTTATTACTATTGCAGAGAATATACAGTACCAGGATAAAGATTAATCTTTGATTTGAAAGCTTCTGATCAAGCCTGTGTTTGCTGCAGAATATAAGCCTACTTATATTGATCATTTCGAACAGTCTAAACCCCGAAGAACTTGACGATCCTAGTTTTCAGTCCATAGAATGCGTGCTTAAGTACTAATGCCCCTGGCAAGTAATGATTCAGATTTCTCCTGCAAACCCCTGGAACTGAAAAAACTGGCAAAAATCGAATACAAAATAGAAGTCTTTGCTGCAAGACTGAGAAACTTCACCACAGAAAATCACACGAACCTTCCGAACTGATACCATTAATAATAACTTATCGGAAGGTTCGCGCGACTTTGTTTTATCTATTGCCGATTGCTTCTGCTACGATCGAAATGAACTGGACCTCATCTGTAAATAATCCACCAATTGTTGATTTGATACTTGTCGGTATCGTTCACAGTGCCACAGTTGTAGTAAGAGGTGGAACTGGTATAAAGCTGATGATACGAAACGTATTTGCCACTTGAAGCGTGCCTTAGCCTTACTATCTCTCCATAGTACAATTTGTCCGTTCCAAATAGAATCCCCAGAACATTAATTCCTGCAGGCTCTATGAACAGGTCCCACTGAGCCGTGTCATGGTTCAAATACAGACAGTACGTCGAACTTGGATATTTGTACTTGTCGTCTTTTGTGTCTCTTGTATAGTATTTTGAAAGGTTATATGGAGCCAAACACATGTCGCTTAATTGCGTAGTGGCCCTCAACCAGACCGCGTGGTCTTTTGTAACGGGTCCCGTCGACCACCCCCAGGTATCTCCAGTTCCCTTATCGCCCTTATTGGTTAATACCAGCCATGAGCTATATCTCCCCGAGGTCATCCTGTCGGTGCTGTTGACCTTCACAAGATCTACTCCGTAGCTGTCCCATGTAGGAATGAATAGAATCCAGGTCTTCTGCCAGTACGCTTCGTCATCGATTCTCATGTACCTGTTGAGTGCGAAATTCAGGACACCTATGTGGTCTGGATCTGTCGGGTCGGTGCTTCTTCCGTATATGATTTCTCTCTGCAAATTGTTGACTCTCAATGAGGGAGCGTATGCCGATATTGCTAGAGATTGAACGTGTAAGGTCTCCGAACCGATGTTCAAAGCATATTTTGTCTCATCCAGGTACTCCTCGGCAATGAACAGGTTGTTGCACATATTCTTTTGAGTATTCTCGAGAAGGGTTATTGAGTAAGGCGTCTGAACCACATTGCTGTTAGTGCTCCTTGAAATCGTATATTTGCCTTCCGACAGGTTTTCAAATACGTATCTTCTCATCACTACATTCGGTTCGACGGTAAGTTCCGTATCTTGATAAGTAAAACCTAGAAATCTGTATGTGCCGAGTGGATCGCTCGCCTCTATTGCCTCGTCGATACCGGTGAGTTGAATGTCCTGTTTGTCGAGAGTAAGTTTTACGCCGGAAGCCGAGTTCTTGAATATGTCGTACACCGGGAGCAACATTCCAAGTGTTTTCTGGAAACTGGGCAATATTGGAGAGAATCCCATGGGTTCGGTATTCCAGAAAACTCTCACGACTAATCCCGAATCAAGCCCCATGGCTTTTAGCGCGGCATTGTCTGCCTGGTTGTAGAACCAGGCCTTGTCTGCATCGTATGCAGGGTTCATCATAAGGCTTTCTCCGCCAATAACGTAAGTCACGAATGTTTCAAGCCAGTACCAGAAGACCTCAACTTCTTCTGCGATGTACGAATTGTAGTTGTTCAGATGAAGTTGGGCAAGACTGCTTCCCAGTTTGTGCTCATATTCAACCAGAAGGTTCAGAGCAAGAAGCTGTCTAGTTGTCAGAGCCTGGAAGAGGCTGACATAAGCTTGAACGTACTCAATGAACATAGGTGAATCGGCGGGACATCGCTGCGAAAAACCAAGACCGCTCTCCGTTTCGCCGTCTATTAGTTTCGCGGCCCTAACTGCGTTCATTGCGTTTTTAATGTAAATCTCGAAGAGCGACATGTAGCTCGTATCCGCAGTCCCTCCGACGATGACTTTCTTGATATTCAGCATTACCTGATCGAGCGAGCTGTTCTGAATATCGTACATCAGTTCCTGGATGGCGACATCTGTGGTAGTCGTTGCGTCGAGAGTCGTAATGAACAGCAACTTCCCCGTGCAGGTCTCTATGGGAGTGAAGTAGTTCTGATCTACCATTCTCACATATGAGTCGTAATACTGCTGATCAAGCTTTGTGAGGATACTTTGAATCTCCGAGTCAATGGTATCTAGTTTTGCCGATATCACGTCAAGTTTTGCGTTGATTTCCTCAACCTGATTGAGGATTTCACTTATCATTTCTGAGGTTTCATCGCCCAGTCCGAACAAACTCTTCATAACCCAGGATATTGCGCTTACAGCGACCTTAGAGACTATTCCAGTAGTCGTGCCCTTCAGGAGGTCTTTCGCAAGGGTGGAAATATCTATGTCTAATGTGGCACCTACACCGAAATTGTATACTGCCCCTCCGGCGATTGCCTCGACGATAACTTCGATGAAGTCCCTGTATACTCCGCCAAAATTGTCCCGTACGAAATCCGAGAGCCTTTTCATAGAAAAATACGAGGTCTCAAATCCCGGGTAAAGCTGACTTAGCACATTTACCTCGGGGGGTACGTTCAAGGCCTCTCGTACCTCACTTATGGCTTCCGAGTAGCTAATTTGCTTCTTGAACATATAAGCAGCAAAAACCGAGGTAACGGGATTTACGAGTATTTGCTCCGAATGAAAGGACTCTTCGACAACAGATGCAAGAGCGTCAGTCCTCTCCTGTTCTTCAGGGATATCGAAGGAAGCCAGTAGTATTACCGGGAACTTGAAACCGTTTGGTATGGGTATCGAGAATCTCCCATAATTGTCAGTGGGAAACTCCCCTTCGATAACTTGATTTCCGTCGAGGTCAAAGACTTTTACTGAAGCGTTTTCAATATACTCGTCCGTGAAAACGGACCCTTTTATTTCGTTTGTCCGAAATAAACCAACACAACCTGTGATCAAGATTAGAATTACCAGAAGAACCGAGAAAGAGTACTTCCTCATTTCAATCGCCCCCAAATACCCTGATTGGTAAATCAGCTTATAAATGAGTCACAGCGTATCTAGAGAGTTTGTCACATCAACAAAAGTTGATTTATCGAATTATTATACAAGAGACAGAAGCAAAATCAGTCATTTGTATACACTGTGAAAATCAGAACTATAAGGGGCGGTATGAAACATTTTCTTACTGGGAATCATTCAAGACCCAAAGACTCAAAGCTAATTCGGATTTGGTTCTTGAAGATGGCTATTTGAATGGTAATAAAAGCACTGCCGAACGAGGGAGGGATGAGTCATCCTCGATTGATACAATAGGACTATGAGCAACTCGCCCTTTTCGGAAATTTGTAAGCCGGATTTTGGATCTATTTGGTTGTAACGCCTTAAACAACTCGACTCTGCTGTCGGAAGATCCGGAGAAATTTTCTGAGAGTCAGAGTTCTTGAGAAGGAGATACTTCTATGGAGATTGGGATAGTGGGACTTGGCAAAATGGGAGGCAATATCGCCAGAAAACTCGTCGCTGGCGGGCATACTGTCACCGGATATAATCTCAATTCTGAAATTACAAAGATTCTGGCTGAAGAGATAGGGTTTTGCCCGGCCTTTTCTTTGGAAGAGCTTGTGAGGAAGTTGTCGCCGGTTCGTATTCTGTGGTTGATGATTCCTGCAGGCGCTCCAATTGAAACAACAATAAATGCTCTTAAAGACTTGCTAGATTCTGGAGATATCGTCATTGACGGAGGCAACAGTAATTACAAAGACTCAATTAGGCGATCGGAGAGACTTTCGGAAAGAGGAATCAACTTCGTAGATGTCGGCACAAGCGGGGGAATTTGGGGATTGACAGAAGGTTACAGCATGATGGTTGGAGGAGAGAAAGAGATCATAGATAACCTCGCGCCAATATTCACAACACTTTCGCCTGAACAAGAAAAAGGGTGGGGAAGAGTCGGCCAAGCGGGGGCCGGCCACTTTGCAAAGATGATTCACAACGGAATAGAGTACGGGTTGATGCAAGCATATGCGGAAGGATTTGAGATTCTTAGAGCGAAGAAGGAGTTTGATTTCGATTTGAAGGAAGTGACCGATATATGGCTTCACGGAAGCGTGATCAGGTCATGGCTTCTGGAGTTGATTAGCGATATACTAGCTGGTGATGAGGATCTCCGCAACATAGAGCCGTGGGTTGCAGATTCTGGAGAAGGACGTTGGGCAGTTGTTGAGGCAATGGATCTCGACGTGCCCGCCCCGGTAATCACATTGTCACTGCAGAAGCGTATTGAGAGCCGCGTTGAAGAGAATTATTCGGCAAAACTCCTTGCAGCCATAAGAAACAGATTCGGCGGCCACGAGATTAGACACATGGAATCAGGAGGGAAAGATGAGCAAGACTGATGATTTCATAATGGTCGTATTTGGGGCTTCCGGTGATCTGACTCAACGCAAACTGATTCCAGCTGTCCATTCTCTTGGATGTGAAGGCTTGCTGCCTGAAAGATTCCACATAATAGGTATCTCCAGAAGCGAGTTATCTGACAATGCTTTTCGAAATAGGCTTTTTTCAGGTGTAAAGGAATACTCGCGATCGGATCCAAAGGTATGCAGTCTCTGGGAGGGATTCGGAGAGAGCGTAGAGTACTTACGCGGAGATTACGATCGACAGGAGACCTACGATGCCCTTAGTAAGAGAATACAGGACATCGAGAGTAATGACCGGAAGAATTATAACCTTCTCCTATATTTCGCCATTCCCCCTGATGTTCACGAGACTATTCTGAAGCATCTAAACAGATCGGGTCTCGTCGGTTCCGAGGGGAGAAAGGTTCATATTGTCATAGAAAAGCCGTTCGGTAGAGATCTCCAGAGCGCTAGAGAGTTGAACAGGCTTGTTCACGAATCCTTTGGAGAAGATCAAATCTTCAGAATAGACCACTTTCTTGGAAAGGAAACTGTACAGAACATTCTCGCCTTCCGTTTCGCCAATTCGATATTTGAGCCATTGTGGAACCGTCAATTTGTCGACCATGTACAGATAACCGTAGCCGAAGAAGTTGGACTGGAGCATAGGGCCGGTTACTATGATCACTCCGGCGTATTGAGAGATATGTTTCAAAACCATATGCTTCAACTCTTGACACTCATTGCGATGGAGCCGCCAGCTTTGTTTGAGGCGGACGCTCTAAGGGACGAGAAGGTCAAGATACTGAGAGCATTGAGCAAATGTTCAGATGCTGTTTTTGGGCAATATAATGGTTATCTTGAAGAAGAAGGAGTTGCCAAGGATTCAAGAACGCCGACTTTTGCTGCGCTAAAGATGTTCGTAGATAACTGGAGATGGAAGGGAGTCCCATTTTATCTTCGATCTGGCAAGAAGATGAAGAGAAAGGTTTCGGAGATCTCCGTCCATTTCAAGAGTGTTCCTCATATGCTTTTTGGACATTCCGTAAATGGCGAAGATGTCAGTCCAAACATTCTATCTCTTTGTATTCAACCTGACGAAGGAATGAAGCTATATTTCGAGGCAAAGATTCCTGGAGGTTCGATGAAGACCCGAACAGTCAAAATGGATTTCAGTTTTTCCAGCGGATTCGGTGATGACATCCTCCCTGATCCATACGAGAGACTCCTCGTAGACGTCATGCAGGGAGATGCATCACTGTTTGCCAGATCAGATGAAATCGAGTTGGCTTGGGGAATAATTGACCCAATAATAAGAAGACAAGAGAATGGAGAAATCAAATTGTTTACTTACGAAACTGGTAGCTGGGGTCCCGAAGAAAGCAGTCTTCTCGTTTCGAGTGAAGGCCGTGAGTGGTTTGTTTGCTGTTGCGGAGTGAATGGAGAACAACCGGAGGAGAAAGATGACGCTGGCAAATAGAAAGCTAAGTATATTCGACAATTTCGAGCAGCTATCAAACGCGGCTGCCGGAAACTTAGCAAAACTAATCGAGAACAGAATAGCCGTTCAGGAGAGATTCTCAGTAGCTCTTTCAGGAGGTTCTACTCCCGGAAGACTTTATGAAATTCTTGCCGAAGAACCTTACAAAGAAAGTATTTCCTGGCAAAAAGTCGATCTCTTCTGGGTAGACGAGAGATGCGTCAATCCCGATGACGATGAAAGCAATTACGGACTCGTGAAGGAGCTTCTACTTAGAAAGATCGAGATTCCCGAAGAGAACATTCACAGAATCAAAGGCGAATTATCTCCTGGAATTGCCGCAGCTCAATACGAAAGAGAATTAATTAACTATTTTGGAAAACATTCCACAGATTTCGATCTTGTAATATTGGGATTTGGGAAAGACGGCCACACGGGTTCTCTCTTTCCCGGTTCGACTGAGATTCATGACCATGATTCCCTCGTACTTACCAGTGAAGTGAGTTACGATGGAAGACCCTCCAAGAGGGTTACTCTTGGTCTACGAGCTCTAGAACAGGCCAGAAATATCTTCATTCTGGCCTCCGGAAAGGCGAAAGCAGAGATAACTAGGTTGGTTCTGGTCCAAAATGATCGTGAATTACCAATAAGTCTTGTATCTCCCGAATATGGAAGACTCTTCTGGATGATCGACAAAGAAGCGGCTCGGCTTCTACCCAAAGACCTTCTTGACTAGCTTTGATATTTAGATGTTGTGCTTGCATTGACTAAGGCCCTTTTTGAAATAGATAAACAGCCTCAAGATTCATCCTAACCTGAAAAAAAGCACAAGCAATAGACTCTTAGATTATGAAAATCGACTGAGTACAGATTTACTTCCAGAAATTCCACGAGATTCGTCGGCTTTATAGATAATCCCTCGTAGTTTCCCGATCAAGAGCTACTGATTAGGACTAAGCTCGCATTCCAAAGAGTGACCTTTCAGAAGAATTTCAAACATCATAACTGTTTATTCCGTGTCTCTGCCTCTAGCTGGTTCTGGCCGAATCTCATTGACTTCCGATAATCGATTGGCAAGAAGTATAATTTCAATGAAAGAAATGGCGTTTCAATAGATGAAATAAAGGGAGGCTTATTGATGGACGTTGTTGGCAAGTTTGGGAGGATACTCATACCGATGAGTACCGCGTTTGCAGATGATTATTCAATCGACTATCCGATGACTAGGAGGATAGCTAGCTATTTGATTGGAAAGAAGTACTGTGATTCCCTTGTAATAGCCGGAACAAATGGCGAGTTCTACACAATGAGCTTTGAGGAGAAGGTAAGACTCTTTGCAGAAGTTAAAGAAGAAGTTGGCGACAGGGTACCACTGATAGCAGGAACAGGTACGGCTAACACTCACGAGACTGTAGAACTGACGAAGGAAGCGGCGAGACTAGGATACGATGCTTCCATGGTAGTTGTTCCTTATTACTGTCACCCGACTCAGGAAGGAATCTACTATCACTTTTCTCAGATCTGTAAAAATACCGATCTTCCGATTATGGTCTATAACATTCCGCTCTTTACGGCTTCAAATATCGATCCGGCGACGCTGGCCAAGCTAACTGAATTTGAGAATATCGTTGCCGTCAAGGATGAGGCCGGAATTAATCCGTTGCAGACCTCAGCCTTCTTGAAGGCAACAAAGGGAAAGATCGTGGTTTATTCCGGAGACGATCTAATGGTTCTCTCGGTCATGAGCCAGGGTGGAATAGGTGTTATAAGCGGGGGTTCGCACGTAATTGGAGACATGATGAGGAACTTGATAGATGAGTTCCTCTCTGGCGACGCCACCAAAGCGACAAGTAGCTTCAAGGAGCTGTATGAGCTTTTCAGCGCTTTCTTTGGCAGAAATAGGCGGCTTACAAACCCATTGCCTGCAGTAAAAAAGGCCTTCGCACTCCACTCGGAACTGGGTGTCGCGAGAGTAAGGCCGCCACTCATGGAAATCGAGGAGGACGAAGTAGCAGTACTGAAGGATACTCTCAGAAAGTTCGGGAAAATTTCTTGAGCCTCAAGAACCAAAAAACCGAAAGGGGGTTTAGCGATGAAAAAGGGATTAATCGTTGTTCTCGTTCTGCTGTTAGTTAGCATTTGTTTTGCCGTGGAGGAGACTTATACGATACGCTTCAACACGGTAGCTGCACCAACTCAACCTCAAGTTCTGGCAATGAACAAGTTTGCCGAGGTTGTCGAAAATCTAAGTGGTGGCAAGATAGTGGTGAAGGTCTTCCACTCGGGCCAGCTCGGAGATCAGCAGACGTCTCTCCTGGGTGTTATGAGAGGGGATCTTGAGATGGCCGGGGACGGTGCGCCATCTTGGTTTGCCGATCTCGGTAACATGCCGAAGATGGGAGTATTGAATGCTGCTTACATCTTCAGGGATCTTGACCACATGTACTCTGTAATGAACAGTCCCATGGTGAAGGGATGGTTCGATGAACTTGCCTCGAGTACTGGAATGAGGGTTCTGGATACATGGTATCTCGGTATGAGGCAGCTCAACACAACCGAAAAGGCGGGTCCCGTTTACAAGCCGGAAGACCTCAAAGGCATGAAGATCAGAATGCCCAACAACGAGGCCTTCATGGACATGGGACGTGCAATCGGAAGCAATCCCACCCCAATGGGTTTCGGAGAAGTGTATCTCGCTCTCAAGTTAGGAACTATCGATGGGCAAGACAATCCTCTCCCAACAGATCTGTCTGCGATGTTTGTGGAGGTCACGAAGTACATTGTTCTCACTGACCATTCAATAGGGATGATTAATCCTGTGATAAACGAGAAGTTCTGGCAGTCACTTCCCTTTGAGTACAAGACATACATTATCAAAGCACTTGAAGTTGCTCGCTACTACATGAACTATCTTGTTCTGGAGCAGGAGTCAAGCCTTCTAAAACAATTCGTTGACGACTACAACATGGAGATTGTAGTTCCCGATAAAGAAGCCTTCATGAACCTTGCGAAAGAATTCTATTCACAGGAGAAATTTGACAATGCCTGGGGCAAGGGGATGTACGAAACAATTCAGTCGTATCCCGTGGACTGACAAGATAAGCTGTATTTCCTGGACCAGGGTCAGCCTGGTCCAGGCTATCATTTACGGGGGTCTATCATGAAGAAACTCTTGGCGTCACTTTTCAAAGTCTTTCAGATTACGCTGAATTTGATCGAATCTTGGGGAGGAATAATATTTCTTGGACTGCTCTTCCTCAGTATCTTTTTCCAGGTGATTCTGAGGTATGTATTCAGCAGTCCCTCCCCGGAGCTATTCGAGATAGCGCAATATAGTTTCATCTGGACGATATTCCTAGGCGCCCCTTACGCAAGAAAATTCGATGCACACATAAAATTTGACATTGTATTTCTCAAACTTCCCAGAAAGGCGCAGCTGCTTCTCCAGATAGCGTTCGATCTCTTCTTCTGTATTGTGCTTCTAGTAACGCTTGGACCTGTGCTTGGCGATGTTCTTTTCTATAAGATCATCAAGTCTGAAGTCTTAAGGATTCCCTGGACCTATCTCTTCATGTGCTTTCCAATTTTCATGGCATTGACGTTCATTCACAACGTAATCTGGATAGTGAAGAGCTTCATAGAACTCTTCTCCGGAAGAATCTTTCCCAAGGAGGTCGAACCATGGGATTGATACTCTTTTTCATAGTATTCGGTGCTGCCTTTGCCCTGGGATACCCCATTGCATTTGGAATGATAATGGGCGGTTTCGCCTACTTTGTCACTTCCGGAATGGATCTGGGAATCTTTCTTGACATAATGGCAATAGAATTGAGAGCTCAGGATGTCTTGTTGGCAGTTCCGATGTTCATATTTGCTGCAAACGTGATGAACGATACCGAGATAACCGACAGGCTTTTCGGCTTCTTGAAACAGCTTCTGGGTGGCATGCGTGGCGGTCTTGCATATGCAAATATAGGAGCCAGCATCATTTTCGCCGGCATGAGCGGTTCGGAAATAGCCGACGTATCTGGACTTGGGACAATAGAGATAAAGGCTATGATGGATGACGGTTACGACGGCCCCTTTGCCTGTGCGGTTACGTGCGCTTCGGCAACGATTTCTCCGCTTATTCCTCCCAGCATCCCAATGGTAATCTATGCAATGCTGACAGGAACCTCGCTGGGGTACTTGTTTCTTGCAGGGATTGTTCCTGGGCTCTTTCTAGGTTTTCTAGAGGCCGGTATGGCCTTCTACCTTTCGAAGAAGAGAGACTATCCGGTAGGAAAGAGATATCCGCTGAAAGTACTAGCTAAGAGTTTCATTAGATCCTTTCCCGCCTTAATGGCTCCGATTATTCTTCTGGCCGGGATCTACGGGGGAATATTCACTCCAACGGAATCTGCTGCGGTCCTCGCTGCGTATTCGATACTGGTAAGCATCTTCATTTATCGAACGCTTGGACTGAAGAAGCTACGGAAGATAATGCTAAAGACAGTTTACAACGTTGGCGCAATAAGCTTCATGATTGCCGGTGCCTTTGTTGTGAAATATGTGCTTGCAAGAGAAGAGATACCGCTCTTGCTCACTAACGTCTTCGTAGATATGGGTCTTCTGTCAAGCGCGTGGGTGCTGCTTCTGAGTGTGAACGTTCTCTTCTTCATACTTGGAATGTTCTTCGACGTATCCGTCATACAGCTGGTTGTAATACCGATAGTCTTTCCACTTGTGAGGGCGGTGGGGATCGACCCCGTTCACTTCGGAATCGTAACCACTTTCAACCTTATGCTTGCGCTGGATACGCCTCCTTACGGGCAGACCGGGTTCATAACAAGCGCAATAAGCAAGACTCCCGTCGGAAAGGTTTTTAGAGAGATGCTAAAATACTGGATACCGATAGAAGTTATGGGACTTGTAATCATTACTTACTGGTCTGATTTCGTTTTGTGGCTGCCAAGATTGCTGGGGTATGCGCATTAAGGTCAGATCATAGTTGAGGGATCTAAATGCAGAGTGTTGAAAGGATCGTCAAAATCGTCAGTTCATTCAGTCTTGAAGAATCAAGATTGAGTCTTGACGATCTGACGAAAAAGAGCGGTTTGCCCAAGGCGACCGTGTATCGAATCACGGAGGCCCTTTGTGAAGAACACGTTCTCGAAAAGGACAGCCTGACTTCTACATACAGGATAGGGATAAAGCTTTTTGAGCTGGGAAGTCTTTATCTCTCTTCTATGAGGCTTAAGGATGTGGCCTTTGCCGAAATGGAGAAACTCCACCTTCAGACTGGAGAAACGATACACATGGGCATACTCGACGGAACGGAGGTTGTCTCGATTGAAGGCTTCGAAAGCTTCAAATCTCTTCACACAAAGTTATACATAGGAAGACGGGCCCCTCTCTACTGTACTGCTGTGGGGAAGGCGATACTTGCCTTTCTTCCCGAGGTTGATCGCGAACAGCTTATTGACGTTCTTGACCTTGTTCCCCAGACTTCGAAGACAATAACAGACAAAGCAAAGCTAAGGGAGGAGCTGGAAAGGATAAGATCAAGAGGGACAGCTTTCGATAGGGGGGAGAACGAAGACGGTGTAGCATGTGTTGGAGCTCCGATATTCGACTCATCCGGCATGGTCGTCGCATCGGTAAGCATATCCGGTCCAATATTCCGGATGGAAGAGGAGGTCATGAAAAAATTCTCCGATCTCCTCAAGAAGGTTGTGTCAAGAATCTCTTCTGCACTTGGGCATGGATCATATGAATCAGGTGCTTCCTCTTTTCAGAATTCGTGATTGCCAGGTAATACTATCTAGAAGGATTGACAATACTTTTCTCCGGTTAATTTGAAAATCGGCTCGGCGCAATTGATTGATCCTCCTAGCTCTTCTGGAGGCCAGAGATTTCCATTCCGATCTAAATTCCAGTAAACGCACTTGCCACAATCTTGATTGCCAATCAGTTCTTGGTTCAATTCTCAGTAGCATCAGATATGTATATAGAGCTATTATAGAGTTTTGTATGAGTCTTGCTTCATAAAGAATAATCTGAAAGAAGTCAAATTAAAAGGACATCTGTTCTCTCTTCCGAGATAGATTCCCCAAAGATCTGAACATCAGCTCCTAGCGTACCTCTTGGCTTAAGATATTTTCTATTCAATTACCTTCACATTATAGTGCTTCTGCAAAAGCATGCGTGGACGTTGACCTTCTTCTATATCCCGTGAGAATTTATGGCAGATAAGATTGCAACCATTAATAGATTAGGGTCACCTATCATTGGATGACTGTTGATAATGATTTTTTTCACAAACAATCGGGAATATAATACGGTTGAGAGAGGACCGTGAAACGCGGAAGATAAATATGTATTTGGGAGGTTTTTTATGAGAACCTACAGGAATGGAAAACTCAGGTTTCGCAAACTTATGATCTTCGTTGCAGCAATTTCTTTTGTCTTCCTATCTACTGGGTGTATCTTCAAGACCGTAACTCTAACTATGCTCGAGCCAGATGAGGGAGGAGAGGTTCAGCCCCTTCCCGGAAATCATAAACACTTGATCAACACGTCTGTAGATCTTCTGGCAGTGCCGGACGACGGGTGGGACTTCGACCGATGGGAGGTAGATGAGGAATTCTATACAGATGAGAAAGAGACAAAGCTGGTTATGGATTCTGAAAAAACCATCAAAGCCTTCTTCTCGAGACAACCGGTTACCTTAACCATGGAAGATGAAGAAGGAGAGGGAAGTGTCTCACCAGAACCGGGAGAGTATCAGTTTGATTATTCTACCTTGGTCGGTCTTTCAGCTACTCCGACAGAAGGCTGGGAATTCGATCGATGGCAAGTTGACGGCGTTTTCTATTCGAGTGAAGCAGAGACGGAATTGTTTATGGACGCAGATAAAATAGTAAAGGCTTTTTTCAACGAGGAGCCTGTGGCTTCGGTCACTCTATCTATGCACGAACCAATTGGTCAGGGAGCGGTTGCTCCGGCTGTCGGAGATCACAAGTATGATGTAGGAAAGTCTTTAACACTTCAAGCGACACCGGCAGAAGGGTGGCTCTTTGAACACTGGCTTGTCGAAGATGCAGTCTATTCCACTGAACATGAAGCCGAACTTACAATGAACACTGATAGAAACGTAAGGGCCGTTTTTGTTCGTAAGACTCACACACTTACAATGCTTGAACCTTCAGGTAGTGGAGATGTCGAACCTGCCGTCGGGAACAGTGTTTATGAAGAGGGCTCCGAGGTTTCCCTTGCTGCAACACCGTCCGACGGCTGGGACTTTGATTTCTGGCAGATAGATGGGGAATTCTTCTCAGGTTCTGAGCAGATAACAATCACAATGAATGCCAGCAAGACGGCAAGGGCTTTCTTCATTGAAGAGCCTCCAACGATTTTCACCTTGACAATGGCTCAACCAACCGGTCAGGGTTCCGTTAGTCCTTCAGTCGGAAATCACAACTACATAGAGGGAACCACCGTCCTGCTTTCGGCTACTCCCGCAGAAGGATGGGGTTTTGAAGCGTGGTACTTAGATGGTTCTAATTACTCAGATAGCCAGAACGTTTCAGTTGTTATGGACCGTGATAAGTCAGTTTCGGCCACGTTTGTGCAAGAGGTGGAAAAAGTTACTCTAGAAATCTATAAGTCCGGAAGGGGAACCGTTAGTCCCGATGTCGGAATATATTTCTATGATAAGGGTGCTGAGGTCAATTTGAGCGCAACGCCTGATGCCGGGAATCATTTTGAAGATTGGCTTGTTGATGGCACTACCTATGAGGTTGCCGACATAACGATAACTCTTGAATGGGACACTATTGCAATCGCCACTTTTAGGTGTAATTGTGGAGGGGTTCATCAGGAGTGAAATTGAGATCCTGGTAGTAGAAGATCATAGTGGAGGATAACTTTCAAGGATTTCGAGGAATTCTTTCACGACGTGCCTGTCAAACTGAGATCCTGAGTTCTCAAGAAGGTATTCAATCGTTTTTTCTTTGCTCCAGGCTTTTCGGTAGGGTCGATCAGAAGTCAGTGCGTCGTATACATCTACAACTGCGAATATCCTCGCTGCGAGAGGGATCTCTTCTCCTTTGAGTCCGCGGGGATATCCGCTTCCGTCCCAGCGTTCATGGTGACAGTAAGGAATATCCAGTGAAGGCCGGAGGTACTCCACTTGCGACAACACTTCATATGCGGTTACAGGATGAGTTCTCATTATTCTCCATTCTTCTTCAGTGAGAGGCCCTTTCTTCAATAGAACACTGTCTGGTATTGAAATCTTGCCAATATCGTGTAGCAATGCTCCTCGATAAATACTCACCAGTTCTTCTTCCGTTACCTCCATCTTCTTGGCAAGTTGAACTGTAAGATCGGTTACTCTCCTTGAGTGTTCCTCGGTGTCCATGTCTCTCATTTCCAGTGTTCCTGCAAGAACTTCCAGGGTCTGATCGTAGGCTTTTGCGATCTTTCTGTTGCTTTCTCTCAAATTATCGATCATCAGAGCAACATCTATCGCGAGTGAAGCTTGTGCCGCGAGCGTCTGAAGAAAGTCGTTCCATTCACTATCTCTGTGAATCTGCATCGTGTCAAATGTTTCAAGGACTCCCAGAATTCTTCCTCTTGTTTCAAGAGGTACAGCATGATAGTCCTTCACTTTCATATCTATCAGGTTCTTGAGCCTTGGGCATTCGGGATTGCTAGAGGTGTCCAACGGACCGGAGTAAGGCTTTCCCGACGAAGCAACTGAACCAGGTATTGTTCCTTCCAATGGAAGTTCTCTGAAGTCCATTTCTCCAGTGACTATTCCCATTCCGTGAGCGTATCTCAGAACACTACGGCTATTGTCAATCAAGAAGACATCGGCGCCATCTACGCCAAGCCTCGAGATCAATCTTTCGAGAAAGACATCCAGCATCTTTTCAAGCTCGAAGTGATAGCTGACTGCCATATCAATTTCGTGCAATGCACGAATATTTGCCAGTCTATGCGTTGCGCTTCTTTCGGATTCTACCAGTTGAGTTATATCTACACCTGTCAAAACGAAGTAATCATGTTCCCCTCTCCAGCTTGTAAGATTGCTCAGTGCCCATCGAATGTGAAGAGTTGACGATAATGTCTCCAAATCAGCTTCGTAGAAGTTCTCCACCTCGTCATCAGCTAACTTGCTTGAGGTATTTTTTATCCAGTATGCTAGATCAGGGTTCGCGAAAACCTCGGAACACGCCTTTCCCGCAATATCTTCCGATTTGAGTGCAAGAGTCTCCTCGAACGTCTCGTTAGTGAAGACAATCCTTCCTTCACTATCAAAGACCGCAACGAAAACTCCTGCCGTGTCGAGAACTGCGTCGGAAAAGTCTTTCTGTTTTGCCAGTTCGAGTTGTGTCTTGTTTTTCTCTTTGAACTCACGGTAAATAAGAAAGTAGAATAGAAGACCGCTGAAAAGGACGAAGGCCCAACCCTTGTAAGTCTGTGCGTGCGTTGAGGTGCTTCTCTCAACGAACATCCAGTCTACAACCATATCCGACAACAGTATCCATAGGATTCCGAACAATATGTATAGAAAAGCTACTTTCAGCGCTGGATTCTTCATACTTGAATTCTATTCGACTTTTGACAAGAAAAGCAATAAAAGTTGAGAGAGGTAGGTCTGTTTGAAAGATTTGCTGTTCATGTGAAAGCGAATGGATAGTATGCTTCTCTCTTCACAACGCAGCAAAAATCGACAGTCATTGCGGTCGATGTTTGTTTTATGATGAGATATATGAGGTTGAAGAAGTCTAGAGAGCGAACTTCAAAGTCTGCTGCTTCCTTGTTTGATGATCCTGCAAGCCGATCTTCGACACTCCCTGTTCTGATGAACAAAGATATTCTAGGCAGGGATGCAAAAGAGGATTGACAAGAATCATCATATTGTCTTTTCATGAGAGTTATGGATTATGTGAAGGTCATGATGATCACCTTATACAGACTCGGCAATTGAGAAGCAGAACGAACGGAGTAATGGTAGACTAAAATACGAGAAAGATTATCGGCATATAGGAGGCGTTTGGTATGAAGAGATACTTCTTTGGGGCTGTGGCGGCGTTAATCGTTCTTACGGCCTTTGCCGGGTGTTTCAAACCCGAAAAGACTCCCGAGAACGTTAGAAATTACGTCGAAGCTGTTTCGGATAAGTGGAATCAGTTGTTCTCAAATTCGTTGGAACTGATCTCCTGGGATTACCATGGAACGATAGCCGATGATAACGACCTTAAGGAGACGGTTGAACTGCTTACTGATCACGATTCCGTTCGGCTTTTCCAGATAGACATCACAGATCCTTCTTTTGCATCCGTAGTTCTTCTCTCTTCAATTCCTTCTGCTGACCAGGACGACTTTTCCGAAGCGGTTGAGAAGCTTGTTGAACTTGGCCAACATAGAATAAGACTGAACTGGAAGATAATCTCTTCTGGGTCAGAATTCACAACCGTTGCCCTCGTCAATGAAGACAATGTGGTCTGGGATTCCGTAATCGGCAGCGTTGTTATAGAAGAAGAGGAATTCTCTCCTGTTGCTGGAGAGCAGTCTGGCAGCGTTATCATCAAGTGGCTCTGGGGAACAGAGAGAGGCAAGATCACCTGGAGTCTTGAATGTAGTGGTCCTCCACTGGCATGCAGTTATACTTCAGAGGCAAAGATCGCCTCCGGTGAAGCCCGCATTGAGACCAAGCTAGTAAAGGGTGAGGAGTGTTGTACGCTTTATTATGCGTGGGCCTACAGAACACCGACCGGTTCAATAAGCATCGACTGGAATCCGGAAACGGAGCAGTTCGATGTAGAGGTTAGCAGCTGGGGAAGCACAGGAAGCGGACAGGGGATTTTCGAGTGCTGCCTTTGAGTTGACTGTTTGCAATAACCGAATAATCTCTTTTGCTGCAGGAACTCGGAGTCATTTCTTTCATGATTTCCAAATATTTGCAGGATTGCAGTAAGTTAATCGGCGAGACCTTGAGTGGTTTTTCCGGAGGTTCGGGTTCTTGGTTTCTAGGTTCTCATACCTGTAAATTGAGCTGCTTCTTGAGTGGGTCAGCAATTTCTAAAGCCAACTCTTGAAAGGTCTGGCGATGAACACTTCGAAAGCAATGAGAGCAATAAGTTCAGGTTCTCTTGGTAGCACCGGTAAAATCTGCAAAGTGCAACAATTGCATCAAACCCCGAAGTCTTTTTCTTGCGATCGTTGTCGTCTGGTGAACTTAGATGCTATCTGACGTCAATATCTCTGATCATTCAACGTATCTACATGCTTGTTATTACATGATGCAAGGCTCGATCACTCGAAAACAGGTGAACACTATTTTTTCTCGACTGAAATCGTTAGATCACTGTTTTTGCCAGGTTCGAGCCATATCGTCCTCAGATTTTCGGAGACGGTATATCCCTTTGGCAAGTCGGTTATTTCGATTGAGTGTTCCCCAAAGACAAGTCCTACCAGTTCGATCATTCCAAAGACCTGGAATTCGATTCCATCGACATTCAGACTAACCACTTCATACAAATAATCCCCTGTCTCGTCAATCAAAGATATGTTCAGCGAGCTTCTTTGAGCGAATCCAATCTCGAGTCGAGTATCACCCTTCTCGTCAACTTCAATTGTTTCAATTGATGTAGTGCGAGAGTAGAGTCTTTCAAATCCCTTGTCCATGTTCAGGGCTGCCTGGCTCTGCCCCGAAGGTACACCTTCAAGTAATGTCTGAGATCCTACTCTGAAGGGGCGGCCCCCTATAATCAAGACACCTGAAGCATCTAGCAGTGGTTCTTCCGACTCTCTCAAACCATTACCGTTTAGGTCATTGAAGATCAAGACTTCCATTCTTCTCTCAAAAGCTATTCCAAAATGGATTGCCTTTTTCTCTCCTGCTTTCAGGGTAAGTTCAACATCTACTGCCCCTGTTGTTATGCTTACCCCTTCTCCGAATGAAGAGAGATCGAGAGATAACTTTATCTCCCCCGGAGACACAGGCAGGGTTAGTGTACCGGTTGTTGTGAAAATGGAATCCTCGCCCATGCTCACGGAAAAGCTGTCGAGATGCTCTTCGCCATTCTCGAATTGACCTGAGGTGTTTGAATCTATGAAGACTGAGATATCTATGTATGAAGGAGACTCCATAAAAGGCCAGGAAAACTCGTTCACACCGTACTCCATTACACACAGTTGGAGAGGCTCTTCGACGAGAGATATGAGCCCTTCAGGGGAATCGATCAACTCTACAGAGTAGAGACCTGCAGGCAATGAAACATCTATGATGCCCATTTCATTGCTTTCATATTCTTTGTCCCCTATCCTAACTCTTACCTGAATGGGTCTGTCGCCGGAACCGGCTTTCTGATCAAGGTTCACATCTGCGAAGAAATTAAGACTCATCGTGCCCATGTTGTCTTTCTTGAAGAACCAGCTGTCGTCGAACTTCACCCTGACTCCGAAATAGAAGCCGTCTCTCTGCAGATTTCCTACGAAACTCTCTGTCAAGTTTCCCCAGCCGTACCCGGCATATATCTGTGTGTCAGGAAGAGGCGAAATTCCGAACTCTACAATGTATCTGCTGAAGAAACCGCCTCCGCTATCTGCCACAAGGTATCCTGCTCCCGCAAGGGAGAGAAAGTCTATAAATGTCTTTTCAAATCGAAGACCGCCTATTGTGTATAGAGAGTTCTTCTTGAGATAAAGCTCACCTGTTAAGGTGAAGTTCGTACTTCTGTCGAGCCAGAAGGCTGTATCAAGTGACAAGCTTCCCTCGGAAGTAGTAGCTCCGTTTCTGCTGTCAAAATAATAAGCGGCCTGGAAGAGAACAACGAGAGGTGTTTGTATGTCAGGCAAATACGCAAGCTCGGCCTGAATTTCGAATCTGCTTGACTCGAGAGATAAGTTGTTGGTGTACAACAGGTGATAGGCAGGTCTCAATCTGTCCAAGCCAAAGTACTCTCCACGACTCTCAAAAAGCGCCCTGGTGAGCATGAATCTTCCGTCGAGTTTCAGGTCAGCATCAAATCTGAGTTTCAGGTCTTCAACTTCCCTGTTTTCGACAGCCAAGTGGACAGAGTAGAAGTTTTCACTGCTGGTGCCACCGAATGTGTGGCTTCCCTGTAAGAGAAGCTCAACGTTTACAATGTCCGGAGAAAAGGCCGCTGAGTAGCCAGCGCCGATCGAGACCTTGTCTGAGAGAGTGGCTTCAAGATCTATTTTCCCAGTATCGAGAGCAAACCCAAAACCAAGAATTGTCGAAAACTGAAGCTTCGGAAGAATTTCCACCTTCTCTCGGGCAATCAAAGAAGCCTTGCCGAGTTTCTTCAGAGCGTAGGGTGTGAAAGACAGCTCGGTTTTCCCGCTGACTGAATAATTGAAACCCATGTCCCCGCCAACAAAAAGCGTTTCACTCAGTCCGATGTCTGCACCCAGCTTAAGTCCAAATATCGGGTCGAGATTTCTCAGCCCGACACCAATCTCTCCCCTGATCTTTAGATCTTTGCTAGAAAAGGTGGGCTTCAGAGATACCATCATCTCGTTTTCCAGCTCCCCGCCTCGATGTATCAAAGTCTCTTTCAAAGAAGTCTCAAGCAATATACTTCCAATGGTGAAATCTTTCAGAAGTTCAAACGTCAAAGTTCCCTGTTCTGTCTTTTCACTGTAACTATAGCCAGATAGCATCTTAATTCCCAGAATTCGTGGGTTCAATTCGAAATCTAGACCAAATCCCGACGAAACGTTCGAGCTTCCAGGTTTAGTAAAGTTTCTCTCAAAATATACTTCGAGTTCTGCAGTAAGCAGATCGATATCTAGCTGAGCAGAGGCAACGGTCCTGAAGCCCACCCCATCTTCATTCGAATTCAGCTGTGCAGTGAGAGCGGTATCAAAAGACTTGAAGAGTGGTCCCGAGGCACTGAACGATCCAAACCTATAACCGGAGCTTAATCCATTTACATAACCTGCAAAATCATACTGCCAATCACGTGGTTTGTACTTCACCCGGCCCATGATATCCAAATCTCCAGGAACAGACGATTCGACCGAGTATTCTACGTCTATCGAGATAGGATTGAAGTCTATGTCGAAATAAGGTACTGGATTAGTGAAGATTATCATACCGCTGGTATAAAGAATGTAGTCCTGATTTCTTCTCATTAGCTTTCGCTCTATTACTTCGCCGTTTTCATTTCTTGTTAGGATCGTTACGGTTTCACTGCTTGGGATGGGAGACTCTTCAAGATAGTACGGTCCTCTGATTCCCTCGCCTCTGAACTCTTCCTTCTTCATTTCTCCGAAAACCGGATTTGCAAAAAGCCTGAACGACAAACTCTCTCCATAGTACTCGCTTGAAAGGCCTGTGCCCTTAGAAGAGAAACCGATGCCTGTTAGATCATCGAAAGTGTAGTCTCCGAGTTGTACATTGAAGAGTCCCTTCTCGAAACGGAAGAAGTACCATTCAGAAGAAGGCGCGAGAGTTCCAAGCGTTGAACCGTCCCCATGCGTTATGTAGGAATCGAAGTCTCCTGAGGCCTCTTCGCCGAGTCTGAAAGTTAAAAGAGATTGACCTACATTCAAACGCCCGAATAGGCCTCCTTCTACTGATATTTCGCCGCTTGAAAGATTGTACTTAACGTTTGCACTTCCCGTAACCATTGGGGGTCTTGACTCAGCGACATACTCAAGTCGCGCGGTGGCAGAAAGATCTGCAAATTTCACCGTGAATTCAAGAACGCCTGAATTTGATCGAGGTTTCAGAGTAAGCCTTGCGATTCCATTTTCCAGAGCGAGACCCTTTCCGTCCCACTTTCCATCTCTTTCCGATACTTCGTACGGGTCCAAACCTTCAATGATCAATGTGCCTCCAACCGACGAAGGTACTCCCTTCTCATCAACAAGGAAGATAGTTAGAAGAGCTTCTGTCATTCCGTCGGCAATAAGCACTCGCGGTTCGGTTAGGATTTCGATCCTTTTGGGTTCACCTGACAGATATATTTGAATCTCGTGGCTACCCCTGTCGTTTCTATCGAACCACTCTACTCTAAGATTGTTTGCTCCGGGAGAGAGCTTTACATTGAAATACTTGGCAAACAACCACTCTTGCAGCTTGTCTGTAGCCCTCTGGCCAACCTGACTTTCTGGTATCAAAACTCCATTTACGAATAGGGAGAAGCTGCTCTCTGCAGGTACTGCAATCTCTACGGAAATTCTGTCTGTCCCGGTAAACTCCTGGCCACCTAACGGAGAGAATATATAACCATCAACAGAGGTTTCAACCAAATCAGCTGTGATGAAGGCCGAGATTATTGCGGACTTTCCGGTCAGCCCCTTCAAAATCGAAGAGTCCTTCATGATGATGGATTCTTCCAGGCTCTCTCTTCGAACGAGAGGGATATCGATTATCGAATACATTCCGGGCATCAAATCGATCATGAATGATCGCGCATTTTGCAGCGAGCGGCTATCCTGTATCGGTGAAAGGTCGTAAGATGAAACATCAATGTCGATTTTCATCGAGTGCAGTCCCGGCTTGAGCTTTTCGAAGTGAAAAAGCCCTTCTTCATCGGTGACAACAAAGGAGCCTTCCTCGAGAATCAACCTGGTAGGAAGAGGCGCAGTATCTTCTAAGTCGTAGTAGCCGTTTTCATTATTATCTACATAAACTCTACCCACTATTCCCGAGCCCTGGTTCATAGGTCTGAAGACTGCAACATCTGCAAAGGCAGGTTCTGTCTCAACTTCCGAAGTGAATTCTTCCGAAAGAATGCTACAGGTTGCAATCACCCTGTTCTGAAGAGATTCACCCGTAAATTGCCCCAATTTCAGACGATAGACAATCACAGTCTTCTCAGCGGGTCCCAGATCTTCGAGATCACTGAAAAGCAGTCTATCTCCCACGATGTTAGGCTCGACGGGAATGCCGTTGATTGTGGAAGTTCCTTTTATGTATGATGTTCCTGGGGGGATGTTGTCTTCAAGTGCAAGATCAGTCACAGTTGCAATGGAGCTTGGATTTGTAACTTCAATCCTGTAAGTTAGCTCTGAGCCAAGCTCCACAACAGAAGGCGATACGGTTTTTATCAGTTCCAGTTTGCCATGATAGATTTTCGCGCTTATAGTACCGGATTCGGTGTAACCGCCAGCTCCCTCAACGGATGCCGAATTCTCTATGAGCACTCCTTCAGGAAGATCTTCGGCAGACCTGCATTTGAAGAAAATGGTTACAGTTTCTAGCGGGTCAAGAGATTCGAACTCGATCTCTAGAACCCTCTCTTCGCTTTGGAAAGAGACGGATGCTTCTCTTGTCACCTCTATCTCATATGGTTCTGACAACATTTCGGAGATGTGATCTTTCACAACGACTCTTCCGCTAGGCTTATCTATGTTGTTGTGGATTGATACGGAGTACTGCATTTCCTCTCCGGGAAGCACTAGAGATCCGGACAGCAAGGATTTTTCTATGTCGATTGAGTCTGCTCCCAGAATAGCCGGTATGATGTCTATTGTTCGATTTACCTTTTCGCCCATTTGCGTCTCGAGAATGAACTTGAAAGTTTTGCCGTTGTTATCTCCGGCAACATCCTGGGCAACGGTAACCTCTAGGATTACGTCGACTTCTTCTCCAGGCAGAACCTCTCCAACGTCAACATTGCCGCTGTCATCGCTGTCTTCCAGAGGAGTATTCGATAGATCGAGAAATCTGAAAGACCACCCATTCATTTCAAAGTTTGCGCTTTCGACAAGAAGATCCATAATTCCCGAGATGTTTCCTGAGTTCTTAAGTGTGTGGACGAAACTTACCTTCTGACTACTGTAGACTGTAACAGTGCTTACCGTGGTATCTTCAGCTGTCATTTCAGGAGCTTCGGGGTATCCTTCAGGACCAATGAAGGGATTCTCGAGAGCCGTGATGGAGAAATCCACGGTATTTGTCTCGACCTCTTGAGTTTCATCGAACCCGTAGTAGGTCAAATAAGCAGTGTTATAGCGAATTCCTGGCTCGGCAGAGGCAGGAAAGAAGACGTCAAATTTTACGTTTATGGTTTCTGCAGGCAATACATTCAAGAACATCATCTCAAAGCCCTTGATGGCTGAGCTTTTTTCGGGTCTGGTTTCCGACCAGTTGTTTCCGTCGAAAAAACGTATGGTGAACCGCGTGTTTGAAGTGATGGAGTTGGTGTCGACAATGCCGTCAATGGAAATCCCGTTGAAATCTATGTACTCTACGACCGTTATGAAATCAATTTCTAAAGCGTAGTTGTTATCTATGTTTATTGAGAATTCTTGTGCCGTGCCCGGAGATACTCTTTCGAAGGAAAGCGACTTCTCTGCAGTAAGCATCTCCTCTTCTCGAATGTTTATTCGTGCAATATTGTCTTCATCGATGTTTCCCGCAGGGTCTGTGCCTCTTACATTCACAAAGCAGAGGTCTGTTTCCTCGCCAATTTCCTCAACTACGAACCTAACGATCATCTTCGCATAACCGTTTACCTGTAAGTCTATAACTTCCGTGGGAGGTTCATCGCTGTCAATAATGCCGTTTTCATTCTTGTCTAGATAGATGCCCAACAGCTTCAGAACGGGCCTCCTCGAAGAGTCATACGATAGTGAGTACATCGCCTCTAGCAATTCGTCTTCTGAAATCTGGAAAGCCTCCATAGAGATCGTTGTAGGACTATTTCCGTGATTGGTCACAGTGAAAAACGTATCGACAATAGTTCCAAGTACACCGTCAACTTCCTGCCCGGGATTATCGAATGTTCCGTCGGGTTTGATTGTGAAACCGTACACAGGCATCACTGTTGTTATGACCTTTTCAGAGAATACAGTCACGTTGTTTCCATCGTCATTTCTGTACCTTGCCGAGGCGATATTTTCAATCTTCGTGCCGGCAAGAGTAACAGCCAGAGACAGAGCTGCTGCAAGGAGTATTTGGATTACTGCGAATATCTTTCTAATCACTAAACCACCTCATCGATTTCCTCAGCTCTGAGATCACGTAGGTGATCGCAGAGCTGAAGGCCATGGCCCGAAGGCCATGGCTGAAGAGAAAACTACTCGTCGTATCCGTCAATCACGACTGGGAAGCTTACAGTGCCGCTTCCACCTGCCGCTAAAGTCCCGACTTCCCATCTGAGTGTCGTCACATCTGCAATGACGGCGCCCACAAATGTTTCCCAGGTTGCTCCGAAATCATAGCTAACTCCTGTTGGGTGAGGAAGATAACTATCAACTGATGGGTCAAGCTTCGTGTAGAAAGGAATCGAATCGTAGACAGTGAAGGAGGCCACGGGTACCGTGCCTATGTTGGAATAAGTAACCGTGTATATCAGCACTTCACCGGGTTCTGCCTCTGTCTTGTCAACGGTCTTCGAAATCCTTATGTTTGCACTAACAACGACCGTTACGTCGATAATCTTAGCTGTGACTGATGTGTCTTCCTGTACCACTGCTTCAAGAGTAGATACGTCGATTACTCCCAGGGGTTCTCCCGGTACGAACAACCTGAAGATTCCCGTGATGCTCTGACCAGGTTCCAGAGGGAACGCAGAATCGAGAGGCACTGTGCTTCCACCGACTTCGAAGACGTACGACCAGTTGCGTGAAGAGTCAGGATTAAGCATCACTGTAACAGCGACGTTTCCGGTGTTTGTCAGGGTGTGTTCGTAGTCTATATGAGAATTTGGGGCGGCCGAACCATTTCTGGAAGGCTGCAAGAGAATGCTATAGACCTTGTTAACAGTAATACTGTTTTCCTGATAATCGGAGACAGTCGTGTTGTTAAGAGATGTCGCATGGAATTCCACCGGTACGGGAGTGCCAGTCCAGAGAGTCCCTTCCGGTATCAGTACCCTTGCAATAATTCTCTTTCCAGCGTTTGGACCGATTGCCCCGGTATTCGTCACCGAAGACATCTCTTCGGGATCCAGTATGCCGTCTCCGTTTTCATCTATGTAGAATCTGACTGTCCATCCCACTGGAGTGACGGCGGAAAGAGTGAAGGTGTCGCTCCCCTGAGACTCGTTTACGACGTCCAGAGGGAAGTAAACGTATGTTCCGGGGTCGCCCGTAAGGTTAACAGGAGTTTTGTCATATGTATTATCGGTGGCGGTTCCCGAATAATTTCCAATTGCGATTTCCGGTGTAGTTATAGGATGGACTACATCTAAAGTTGTATCGGAAGCCGAACTGGAGATCGAGGAAATCGCCCTGACTATCGCCGTTATCGATGCGTCCGGCGTAGAGATGCTCGAAGGGACGAATACCTTGACAACAACATTAAAGGTCTCTCCGGGAGCAATAGGTCCGGAGTCCTGCATTCCGTTGTTGTTCGAGTCTGGAAGCGGAGTAAGGTTTTCTGCGAAGAAGGCTATTGCCACAACTCCTTCGAGATCGGCAGGTATTATCTCATCTACCGTAACGTCAATCACATCAATTGAAAGGCCGGCGTTCTCAACGGTGTTGACGAAAGAGACTAGAGTGCCCGCAACGCCAGTCTCCGTAGATCTATCAGTAGTCTCTACGAGGGCCCTGGGGTCTCCGGACGGGCCGATCCATACCATAGTGGTTTCATATCCCGGTCCGCCGACCATTATTGTTGAGACATTTGAGCTTCTGCTGACGATCCCGCTACTGGTAGTTTCGTATTGCATAGTGGCAATATTCTCAATCATTCCCGACTGAGTATCGGCGTTGATTGTGACCTGAAACTCAACGCGGAATTGGTTTGCTGGAGGCAGCTCACCGATAGTTATAGTTATCGTACCGGCCGTATGTTCAAGTCGAGCGTCAGCGGAGCTTACGAAAGTAAGGTTTCCATCAAGAATATCGGTTATTACAATGTTGAAGGCGCTTTTGTTTCCGGAGTTGTTTCCGGAAATCACATAAGTGACAGTGTCCCCTGCGCTTACATCTTGTGGAACGACTGACTTGTAGAGATTTACTACTGCATCGTTGTAGACGGTAGCGTTTGCGGCGTTGTTGTAATCATAAGCGCTTACAGGATCGCTTGCCGAATCAACGTTTAACCATACGGTTGCCGTTGCCCCTGCAGTCGTTGCGCTGGGGACTCTGTACCTTACGATTGCGTACCTGAAGTCATTTGAAGGTATAACGATACTCGTGCTCCAGAGAACCTCTCCGGGATCAACCAGTCCGTTGGCGTTCTCGTCGTAGTAGATTTCGGGAGTGATCGGCAAGAAAGTTGAGTTCACGTCGTCAATAACGGGTGTTGCATTGAAACTATCTGACGTGTTTGCCAGATTGTCGATTCTGAACTGGAAATTCAGAGTCTGTCCGGCAGCGGCCGGCTGTTCAATTACGTCCGGTGTTACTTGGACCGAGTAGACCGGCAAGACCGTAGTGATTACCTGGTTCGAGAGTATCGTTCTCTCAACGCCCGAGTTATCGATGTACGTTGCCGCGGCCTGGTTCTTTATCTGTGTGCCAGCAGCGGGTGGCACGGCAATCGTGGCTGCCAGAGCCAATGCCACGATAAGAACCAGAAGTAGTTTTCTTCTCATAAGAATCACCTCCTGAGTTTTCATTCGGATACTTTCACTCTGTAACATACTTTCAAAATATCAAAAGGGTTAAAGTCTTTCGCATAGATCCACAGGATGTCCGTGTAAGCGATCGGATTTACGAGTTTCTTGACCGTTATTCCTCCGACTACTTCTTCTGCAAAGAGAGGCGGTTTGGAGAAAGATATACCGCCGTCGATGCTGAAACGAAGTTCGATATCCTTTGCCTCCCATTCTTCATGTTCCCTCTTCTCTCCCGTGGCGCTTCCCTTAATATAGAAGGTTCCTTCAGGTATCATCCCTACCATCTGGAGTCCCCCAAAAGTGGATTCCGAGACATTTTCGTAGGTAAGAACGTACAGTATCTCATCACCTGGGAAGACTTCCTGAAGAATTTCCAGTGTCTCCGTTGCCGTTCTCGAATCCCAGACCTTGTAGCTCTCAATCGACACTTTCACCGGTTCTTCATTCGAGAGACCGACTGCTCCTACGAAGCAAAAGAGAACGAGAATAAGTACCAATATCCTTTTCATTTAAAACCCTCCCAGATCTTACTCATTAATCCTGACCTTGAACAAAACGCATCCTGAACTGCCAGGTTGAAGTGCCCCAACTATTCTACTAACTTCTATAAAAAGAACGCCATCATTGAGAAAAGCGTAGTCGAAATTAGCATCTTCTCCCGCTTCCGCAAACAGGAGATGATCGTCTTCTCCGATGCAGAGCAGAACGTTTCCATGAAGCTCGCCGATCGTGTAGCCGTTCTGCAA
>ENA-OSEO01001040-OSEO01001040.1-sediment-metagenome-genome-assembly--contig:-NODE-1040-length-57547-cov-11.073638_pt1 | contig 57547 bp, 45 predicted proteins | sample MGYA00237883_ERZ534232 | MGnify/ENA metagenome assembly ERZ534232
GTCTGCTTGATTCCATAAACAGGGAAATTGGCTCTTGCACTTCCGAAAAGGTTGTAGCCGAGATAGGCTATGTCTACCGGGATAGCATCTGAAAGACCAAATACGTCTCGAAAAACCTCGATGAGACTGCTGTCAATAGATTCGTCTCTCCCGCTTTCAGAGAGATACTGTACCGTAATCCAGCTTTCGTTGATCTTTGATATCCTGCTTCTCGTCTCTCCGAAGGACAGAAAGATTGAGCTAATCACAAGGCTCATTGATACACCGAGAGCGACAACGAATATGAAAACCAGAATTCTGCCCGGCCTTCTTTTGAGATATAACCACATGTATTTAAGCATTCACCCCAACCTCATAGACCTGGCCATTCTCCACTCTGAGTCTTCTTCTGAAATCCCCAATAATCTCAGACGAATGAGAAACGAGTATCAGAGTCGCACCTGACTTCGAACAATAAGACTTCAGGAGCTCTATTACCCTGCTGCCATTCTCGTCATCAAGGGAAGCTGTCGGTTCATCGGCGAAAACAACTTTCGGACTTGCTATCAATGCTCTTGCCACAGCTACTCTTTGACTCTGTCCAAGTGAGAGCTCATACGGGAATCGCTTGAGGAGTTCGTTCAATCCAAGCGCAGTAGTGATTTCTTCGAGCCTCTTTCTTGCTCCTCGTTTTTCTTTCAGGGGGAGCAGAATATTCTCTCTGACAGTCAAATGGTTTATCAAGAAGTGCTCTTGAAAAACAAATCCGAACTCCTTGCGCCGAAGTTCGGCTTTTGCGGAAGGAGTAAGAGCCGTAAGCTCTTTGCCTTCGTATTTGACCTCTCCGCGACTTGGCTCCTTTAGTGTGCTCATAATGAAGAGAAGCGATGACTTCCCCGAACCAGAAGGTCCGAATATCCCAACTTCATCCCCCTTCTCTATCTTGAGGTCTGTCGATTTGAGCGCCGCCAGAGCCTGCTTCTTCGTCTCATATATCAATGCGACTTCCTTCAATTCGAACATCCTACTTCCTCCCTTTGATAAAACCTACTGTGATTATCCCACAAACACTCCGTGCTGGAAAACTTGCCGAAAGAGAAAAAAGAGGCAATAGTATGATATATACTGTTCTATACGGAGGTGAACGATGAAGATAATGATCGATATAGATGACATTCTTACGGACTTCAATCGAGCCTTTCTAGGTATCGCCCACGAAATGTTCGAAGAAGTTCCGCTAGAGGCAGAAGTCAGGGTCTGGGATTTCTGGAAAAGCGTCCCCAACCTCACGCTTGAGATGGAAGAAAAGGTGTGGGAAGTCATAAGAAATACAGAGAATTTCTATGAATCGCTGCCTCCATATGCTTCACAGGAGGACTTGATGAGGCTCGGCGATTTGATTGCCGAAGGTCGCCACGAATTCTACTTTATTACATCGCGATTCCCGACTAAGGGAAGAAACGTTCAGATACAATCTCAGAGATGGATTCAGAAGGAGATTGACGAACCGGTTTCGGTAATTGTAAGCTCCAGAAAGGGTGAGCTATGTGAAGTTCTGGGCATTGAATACGCCGTTGATGACGCTCCGCATCATATTGAGAACCTTCTCGATCACGGCATCAATACTTACATTATGGATTGGCCATACAACAGACATATCGAACATCGGCTTAGAGTAAAGAGTCTTGGGGAGTTTCTAGATTTTATACTTATCTGAAAAGATCTGGAGGTGGGAAACATGAGAAAGCTGCTTCTTTCTCTTCTTCTGATTGCTTTTGCGACGATGGTCTGCTTTGCAGGAACTGCCTGGGAGGATCAGATTGTCTATTTCATTATGATAGACCGTTTTTCGAACGGCGATCCGACCAACGATGACATGGGATATGGAGAATCCGGCAGCGACAACTCGAGATATAACGGCGGAGATCTCAAGGGAATAATCGACAAACTGGATTATGTCAAAGGACTGGGCGCAACGGCCATATGGATTACCCCTCCCGTTGCCAATCAGTGGTGGAATCCTTGGGCAAACTACGGAGGCTACCACGGATACTGGGCAAGAGATTTCAAGAGAGTCGACGAACACTTTGGCGACATCGATCTGTACAGAAAACTGGTTGAGGAAGCTCATGAAAGAGGGTTGCTGGTAATTCAGGACATCGTTCCGAACCACGTCGGTGATTACTTCCGCTTCGTGAATGGAGAGTTCGAGTTGAACACAGAGAGCATACCGACATCTTCTCCGGAGCAGTATCCATTCTCCTTGAACAACTTCGAAGATAACGAGACTGATCAAATATATCACTGGACGCCGGACATCTCCGACTTCAACGATCATTATCAGAAGCTCAATTATCAGATGTCGGGCCTCGACGACCTCAACACCGAGAATACGGCGGTTGTCTCGGCCCTTAAGGACTCCTTCACTTTCTGGATAGAAGAGGCCGATATCGATGGTTTCAGAATCGACACGGCAATATATGCTCCTATGGAGTTCTGGAAAGAGTTCCTGAACGGTGAGGCTGGGGTCTACGAAGTTGCCACCAGGAATGACAAAACTGAGTTTCTTACCTTTGGAGAGGCCTGGGTGAGGAGCGATCCCTTCGACGACAGCGGAGAAATCGTGATTGGAGAGTTCTTTGATGCCGGCATGAACGCAATGCTCGATTTTCCGTTGAACATTGAGCTCAGAAGTGTGTTCAAAGAAGGGAAAGCCACTGCAAATCTAGGATACAGGCTTGAAGTTAGACAGAGCAGACTAAATCAGACAAGGCTCTTAACCTTCATAGATAATCATGATATGGAGCGCTTCCTAAAAGGAGGAGGACTCTCGAGCCTCAAACAGGCGTTAGCTTTCATCTTTACAATCCCTGGAATTCCGGTGATCTATTACGGCACAGAACAAGGATTCTTCGAGACAAGAGCCACTATGTTTGCCGAAGGCTTTCAGTCCGGCGGAATAGACCATTTTGACACTCAGTCGGAGCTTTACAACTATGTAAGGGATCTTTCGAAACTAAGACAGGAGTACCCGGTCTTCAGATATGGAGCAATCGAGATCTTGAAATCGGACTCCAACGGACCCGGAATCTTTGCCTACCGACTCGAACACAACGGCGACAAGGTATTTGTGATAATGAACACCGCGGGTGAAAGAAGAATTCTCGCAAATATGAAAAGCGGACTGGAAGAGGGCCAGGTCATCGAGCCGATCTATACGTTCAACTCGCTGGCAAAGGGTTATCCCGTCGATAGAGAAGGGAAGCTCGTTATGTCAATGAATCCTCGTTCAGTCTACGTGGGAATCGCTTCAGAGGAGTCTGGCGAAATCGAGATTCCGAATATAGAGTTCACGGTAGATCTCGAAGATCATCAAAAGATCGACTCGACTTACACTATAACAGGCACCGCATCAGGAGCATCATCGGCAAAGATAATATTCGACACGAAAATTGAAGAAGCGGAAGACATTGAGATCGTAGACGGGAAGTGGTCTTACGAATGGGATATATCTAAATTCGACCCGGGAATTCATTCAATTCTATTTAAGATTTACGGTGAGACAAGAAGAGAATCAATTTACAGTGACGACTACACCGTAATACTAGACATCCCTGAATTGCTTCTGGCATCTCTTGCCGATCCCGAAGACGACGACAGAGGCCCTCAGGGAAGATATGAGTATCCAACAGACATTACTTTCAAGAACCAGATGGATCTTCTCGGAGCAAATGTAAAACAGATAGGTGCTTCGCTAGTCTTGGGAATGAAGATAAAGGACCTTACTGATTCATGGGGACCACAAAACGGATTTGATCACGTTACATTCCAGATCTTCATAGACGATCCAGACAAGAAGGGAGCTACAGTCCTGCCGTTCCAGAATGCATCCATGCCCGATGGGCTAGATTGGGATTACTTCATCTTCGCAAACGGTTGGTCCATAGTCGCATACTCCGCAGAGGGAAGTGGTCCCGGATCTTTCGGAACTGCCATTTCACCAACTCCCCTCGTCCAGACAAACAAGATGAACAACGAAGTCATTCTAAGGATCGCCGGGGATACTATCGGAAGGCCAGATGATTTGAAGGGATTCAACATTTACATAACCACCTGGGACTTCGACGGAATTGAAGCAGTTTATCGCGATATCTATCCCGAGCCAAAAAGCTATCATTTCGGAGGAGGAAACAAGGAAGATCCGTATGTTATGGACGATATTTTGATCAAGATAGACTAGAAGACTGAGAATAGACTAATATCCGGATGTCTGGAGGCAACTATGCTTTTCACTATGGCTGTGATCTTTGCTGTGATAGTCACTGCACTTCTGATAAAGTACTTGAGCAGGGAAGACGATGGAAAACAGAAAGAGGAAGAGAGTGAGATCACTTTCAGTCAGCATGCGATTCTGAGAATGAATGAAAGAGATATCGAGCCGGAAAGGATACTGAGAGTTCTAAAAGAGGGCCGTGAAGTAGAGATTACCAACTACAACAGAATGAAGATAATGGATGAAGAAATTACTGTGATACTTGAGAAGAAGCTTGCCAACTTCGAAGTAATCACGGTATATTGGAATAGTGGTGATCGAGAAACCCCACCGTTTGATGTCTAGTACATAATTTCCAGCACCACTGACGGAAGAGGCGTCTCGATTTCCCCGCTGATTGGAACTGCAACCTGAGGTTTTTCAGAGGAATGGGGACTATATGGAAGAAAATAAGAACAAAGTTGTCGAGTTGCTCAAACAATACATGTCTACGCCTGAGGACGAACCTTCAAGGGGGTTATCATATCTTAAGGAAGCAGTATTCATCCTTAATGGTCAGGGTAAGACTCTCGCTGCGCATGAGATTCTTGAGAAAGAGCTAAGGAAATTTGAAGACAACTCGACAGTAGAGATGGCCATTTTGTTGAATATGATGATTAAACTGAGTACTCTTGTTGGAGATTTCGCGAGCGCGATAGAACACTCGAAGAGGGCCCAGGTTATATGCACGGAAAAGAATGAAAGAGAACTGCTCACGAAAGTCATTATTAACACTTCGGGACTTTACTTCAAAATGAAGGACTACGACAAGGCGTTGATGTGTGCAAACAAGGCCCTTCAAATGGCCAAGAAAAACGGTGACGAGATCAATGCCGCCTGCTGCCTAAATAATATCGCTATTATTCATGAAAACGGAGAGACAGGAGAGTCGGGTATTCCCTATCTTGAAGAGGCAGTGAAGATCAAGGAAAAGCACAGTATGAATACGGAGCTCCCCAGCAGCTATATGAACCTTGCCGAACTGTATTACGATTCGGAACGAAAAGCAGAAGCAGCAGAGCTTCTCGAAAAAGCCAGGAAAATCGCCAAAGCGACCGAAAACGAGTATGCAATTGCCGAGACCATGAAATACGAAGCCCGTTTCTTGAAAGGCGAGGGAGATCTCGCCTCCGCTATGAACCTGCTTGAGCAAGTCAGGGAATACCATCAAGAAAATGGTAACAAGACTGAATTGCTGGGAGTGCTGAACGACATCTCTTCAGTATATGAGTTGATGGGAGACTCGAAAGATGCCTTAAACATATTCAAACAGATCACGGAATTAAGCCGGAGCATTTTCAAGGAAGAACAGGCAAGGTCGATTGCCCAGCTGGAATCATCATTCGAGGCGAGGGAAAAACTGAAGGAAATTAACTACCTTGCCGAGCAAAACAAGAGACTCAGAACTGTCAATGAAGAGATATCCGAGAAAAACAACGAACTCCAGGAAATGAAAGCCAAGCTGGAGGAAATCAATAAACTTCTGGAAAAGCAAGCGGAAACTGACCCGCTGACCGGGCTGTTGAATCACAGGAAGATGAAATCAGTACTGGACAGTGAGATCTCCAGAGCAGAGAGATACGAAACTCCCCTTACAATGATAATGATTGACCTGGACAACTTCAAATCAATCAATGACTCTTACGGGCATTTGAAGGGCGACGAGCTACTCGCTGCCATAGGGAAACTGATTAGATCGTCTATAAGGAAGAATGATTTCGCTTTCAGATACGGTGGCGAGGAGTTTCTAATCCTCCTTCCTTCGGCGGATATGCGAAGGACGACGGATGTCTACTCAAGATTGAAGGAGTCTCTTCGGGAGCATCTTGAAATACCTGTCTCTTTCAGTGCAGGTGCAAGACAGTGGAAAGGTGAGTCCTCTGACGAATTCATCTCCATTGTGGACAAATTGCTCTACGAAGCAAAAGCAAGGGGAAAGGACAGACTCCAGATAAGTGAAGCGGCTATTTGAGAAAGGTGGATGAAATGGGCCAGACAGATTACGAGAAAAGCTACACAGATTACTATGAAGAATATCTTTCGAAGGATGAGTCGTGTGTCGGGGAAAGGCTGTCGCTTCTCAGAAAGTTCCAGCAAGCTCTGCTTAACTCGGGAGAGACTTTAGTCGCCTTCGAAACTGTGAGCAGAGAACTTGAGAAATTCCGTGGACAGACTTCCCGGGAGCTCGGTCTTGCCTACAACGGTATGATAAGAATCAGTTGTCAATCGGGCGAGTTTTCAAAGGCTCTCGAATATGCTTCCGATGCAATTGACGTCTTCAACGAATTGGGAGATGAAAAGCCTTTGTCGATGATCTACAACAACATCGCCGGCGTCTACTTGAAAATGGGAGATTACGAGAAATCGCTGGAATATGCGGAAAAGGCGATTGGCCTTGCCGAAAGGGACAACGACGAGCTATCTCTTGCCAAGTATCTCAACAATAAGGGAATAGCTATCGAAAACATTACAGAAGATGGTAGAGGTGCCCAGTTCATCAGAAAGTCGATTGAAATCAAAGAGAGAAACTCTCTTAAGAGAGATCTTCCCAACAGCTATATGAACCTCGCCGACATCTTCCTGTATACCGGAAGAGAGGATGAGGCAGTTGACCTCCTAAGGAAAGCCCGTGAGGTAGCGAACCAAAACTGTGATGATTACTCTCTTGCAGAAATTCGTCGCTATGAAGCCGAATACTACAAGGCGACGGGAGACTTTGATTCTGCTTTGGCCTCTCTCGAAGATTCACTGGAGTATCACAGATCGAAGGGGAACAAATCCGAAATCTTTCAAAAGCTAAAGGCTATCTCCGAGATCCAGGAGGCGAAAGGTGATGTTGAGGGAGCCCTGGAACTGTACAGGGAGATGGCAAGATTGAATTCCGAGATATTCAGGGAAGAAGAAGCCAGAGTGATTGCAAAGCTGGGAGCATCATTTGCCGCTATGCAGAAGCTAAGGGAAATTGAGAACATGACTGCAAGAAACAAAGAGCTCTCAGAAGCCAACAAACTGATCGACAGAAAGAACGAAGAGCTCATGAACATGCAAAGAGAATTGAAGTCTGCTAACGATCTCCTGAAGCAAAGAACCGAGACAGATCCCTTAACCGGCCTTATGAACCAGAAGAAGATGTTTGAAGTAGTGGAGTACGAAATAAATAGGGCCAGGAGATACGGAGATGCGCTCTCAATTATCATGCTTGACATAGATAACTTTAAGGAGCTCAATGACCGGCTCGGCCATCTGAAGGGAGACGAGATACTCGAAATCTTTTCTTCGCTTATCGTCTCAGAAATAAGGAAGATTGACTATGCTTTCAGGTATGGAGGAGAAGAGTTTGTAATACTACTACCTTCCACTGCTCTGGAAGGCGCGACTTCTACGGCGAAAAGAATTCGAAACTCGGTTGAGGAAACGGATGATCTACCGATTACCTTCAGTGCCGGTGTGACAGAATGGCAGTCTGAATCTGCTCAAGGATTACTGCTTAGAGTTGACAAACTTATGTATCAAGCGAAGAGCAAGGGAAAGAACAGAATAGAATCTTAGAGAACTCCTGACTGAGACCCAAGAAAGAATGTCCGACTCTTAGGTGAATTGACCAAAGCCATGTTTGTTCAAGGGCAAAGCTCCAGGCTTTTCAAAGAGAAATTGGAGAAATATCGATTAATGGAGTGCTGTTTACTGAACTTGCAGACCCAGTCGGCAACCTGGCAAGGTTCGTCTGCCTTTCCGGAGGGCATGACGCCAAAGTCTCAGTCGGAAAGCGTTGCCTCCACCAGCCTTCATGACCAGTAGATTCTTCACAGTAGGTTGGTGAGGCCGCGGTAAAGGATCGTCGGCTGAACCAAACCACTCTTAGTGAGCTTAATCTATAAAACCTGAAGGCAATTACGATGTCTTTAACCAACTTAGGCGATGAGCTTGCAAAGAAGATGTACCGGATACTAGTGCATGACTTGGAAAGATAGTCGGGTCGTCAGATCTGGAAAGAGTCCCACATTTTACTGCCTTAAACTGGTTCTGCAGAAGCAATCAAAGTCGGTAGAAGGATTCTGAAGAAACCGAAAGCTTCCTGAGCCCTTTCACGAAATGATTCTGTGGTCTTGCTCAGTGGCTGGGGAAGAGAGTGGCCGATTTTTGCTCAAAGAGCTGAAGAGCATATTTACTGAGGGAAAGCATTTTGAGGAAGAGAACGGAAAAGGAGTAGCTGTTTTGTTCATAGATTGTTTTGAACGATGGAGTACCTCGGGTTTCACTGACTGACGAACCATCAGAAGAAAAGGAGGGAGCATGAGAGTAGTATTTCTTGGAACAGCGGCATACGAGGGACATCCGAATGTGTTTTGTGACTGCGAGAACTGCAGAAAAGTTATGGAAGCCGGTAGTAGGAATTTCCGGCTCACTTCGGCCGTGCATGTCGATAACGATCTATTAATTGACTTCGGACCAAATATTATGGCCGGAGCTCATGAAGCCGGAGTCACACTTTTCAATGTGAAGACGCTGTTAATAACTCATTCCCATTCAGATCATCTCTATTTGCCAAACTTCGGTTACAGAATGAACAGATACAACGCTTCATATGATAGACTTCCCACATTAACTATTCTGGCGAATTCAACGGTTCTCTCAATGATTTCCAGTTCGCTATACTTCGACCCGGACAAGACAGTGCTAATAGAAGCAGAACCCTACAAGGAAGTCGTGGTAAATGGGTGCAGCATCTTCCCCGTACCCGCCGTTCACAAAGTGAAGGAGGGCGAGCAGCCCTATTTGTTCCTGCTCAAAAAAGGGGGCAAATCCTTTTTTTATGCTACCGACACAGGACCGATTGATGAATCTTCACTTAAGCTGTTGAGAGAATTTCTCGACGACCCGGTAGATATTGTCGCATTAGATTCGACTCTAGGATTTATGAAGGAGATTACCTTTCCTTACCATCACACCGCGGAACAGGTAATCACTACAATGCACAAAATGAGGGAGATAGGGATAATAGACGGCAGTAGTCTCTTAGTAGCTCATCATTTTTCTCACTATCCAAATCCACCGCAAAGAGATCTCGAAGAGTTTTACGGGCGATTCGGAATCTCTGTGGCAAGTGACGGTCTCTTGCTTGATATCTAGCTAATGCATCAGGCGAGAAGCAAGGTTTTCGGAATTGCATAATACTGTCATTCCGGACCTTATCCGGGATCTGGGCCTTTGAAAACCGAGGTTGGGGTAAGCAGGTAGGGGGTAGGAAAGAGCGAAAGGTCAGTTGCAAGTTCCGAGTTGAGTAAGAATAACAAGAACGGGGATTGGGGTACGGAGTCGGAGGTCGGAAGAACAACACAAACTCGTTGGCCGTTGAACGGTTCTCCGTTAGCCGAGAAGAGCCGCTTGTCGCTTGCTAAGAGACGCTGCACGCTGGAAAGACCGGGGTTGGGGGTTGGCAAAGAAAGATGTTCTTCGTTCCAGAGCGAGGATCTGTTCTTAGTTCCTGGCCGAGGTCATGATTCAAGAGCGTTTGGCCTCTAGCCAGTTATGAACGGAATGATGGCCCTTCTTGCTTTGCGTCATCCTGGAATGACTTTGTCCAGGATCTCGGTCCTTGAAACAGCTGCAAGTGTTATGTTGCAGGTTGTCCGATTGTGATGACCCGCTTCTATCAACCCGAGCTTTCTAACCCGTTCTCTGTAACCCGCTCCTAGAATCGGCTCTTCTTCCCGCGAAGCGGAACTGGCCTTTGCCAAGCAAAGACCGGCCGGGCGAAGCCAGACTGGCCTGCTTAAGCAGACTTGCATCGATATTTCTCGTCTTCTCGTGAGCGAAGCGGGCGCCTCGAAATGCTCTTTCTCGGTCTTTCACGGCGATCAGCGGGCTCTTGTCCCTAAGCGAACGGCAGTTTTTTGGAGCGAGATCCCTGCATAGGACATTGCGTATGCGACTTCTTACTCCGTGTCAAGTTCTTTTGATCTTCAAGAGCCACTTTTACGTCTTTTCAATCCTCTTTGGACAACAAGACGTGCTATTCGCTCGAAACCATCAGTCATGACAACGAGATCATCCTCCTGCACGTTTTCCAGGAAGATATCGATCAACTCTGAGAAGTTTTTCGAAAACTCCTTGAAGACAGCTTCTCCTTTCCGTGTGAGCTTGATTATCGTTACTCTTCTGTCTCTTTCGGATTTCTCCCGTCCAACATAACTCTTGTTTTCAAGATCGTCTACCAGTACTGTAATATTGCTCTTCGTCATCAAATAAGCCTTTGCAAGGGCAGACATGTTCTGAGGACCCTTGAGACCAATATATAGAAGTAAATAAAATTCCATTGTCTTGAGTTCAGCAGCCTCGTTACTGTAGGAGATAAACTGCGTAAAATTCCTGAGCAAGTCGAAAACAGTCTCGAGTATGGCCGGTTTGTCAGTCTTATCATCTTTGATCACCGTAAAACGCCTCCAATCGTAGTTTTCAGAGTAAGAATTCTCAATTATTATTGGAAGTTACGGAACACACTCGCGACTTTTCCCTATCGGTTGGCATAATCTATTGTGAAAGTCCAATTGAGGCAAATTACTTTTTGTTCCAGTACCGTCCTTCGCCATTCTAACACCGGTGTCCGTAAATTCGCTCTTTCAGCTATAGATCGTTAACCGTAGCAAATCTTTGATTCGAGATCTTCCTTCAAGAAGAAAACACTAAGGACAGAACATTTTGGCAGCACGAATCATAAAGTTTACGTCATGATAGCTGCTGACCTTCTTAATAACGAACTTCGTAGGGATTTGTTCTTTCTTTTACTTACCTTTCAAGGCTTAATGGAAGTTGGCGCAAGCTCCTCTCAGGACGCGGCACCTCTTTGGGCTCGTTAGTGGGATATGAATAGAATCGTACTTCAGGGTTGTAACCAGCAACGAACGCAAGCGATTCTTTCAAACACAATCATCCCTGTGGAAGGATACCGCTCCCTTCTTTTTTCTTAGATAATGCTCTTCTTCGGGCTAGGACTCCCTATCACTCGGAATCCTCACACGGTCTTGCCAAAGTTCATCAAAATAATTCTGATACCCCAAAAAAGACTATCTGAGTATTTCATTCAGGCCCTCGAAGACTCGAACGTCCTCTCTTTGAAGAAGAGTTGAACGCAGTTCTTCTCTGCTATGGTTTCCAAAGACATATTGCATAAAGCTGTAAATTGCTCTGTAAAGATAGCCCTCTCCGCCATCCTTCATGAATGAACCTGTAAATCCCAAATAACGGGCCAAGGGAGAAAGATGATCCAACATTGCAAAGTCGGGATGCTTGGCCTCTGGTATCCTTATATGAAAGGGTGGAACGGAGCTGGACTGTATCATGTCAGAGATTCTTCCCGATTCCTCACGATACTTCCATTCGTCGGTTTCCATAATCAATGAGGGAATCTCAACCCCTCTCTCTATCTCCTCATCGCTCATTACAAACAGAGCAGGATCAAATGAGAGCAGTGCCTTAATCCTTGGATCATTGATTGAAGCAAAGTGGACTACTCCTCCTCCGCCCGAATGACCAAATGCTATCAATCTACTAGTATCGAAGATTCCCGCTAGTTCGTGGTCGCTTCGATTTAACCGTGCTAACCAATCTATCACGAAGGAGAGGTCTTCTGCCATCAGTTGCATAGAAAGTCTGACCCCTTCTTCGAATGTCTCGACGCCAGGAAGGTCCATCACCCTTTCCCTGTCAAAATGAAATTGCGTGCCGTCGGAAAACTCAACCACCGCCGCTCCATAGGGGTGTTCTACTCCTATCACGACAAACCCTCTACTGGCCAAGTACTCTGCAAAAGAAAAATACAATGGAACAATAGCAGGAGTTCCCGGGGACAGGATGACCACGGGCAAGTTTTTCGCGTCTTCAGAAGGCACGGCATTTATAAAAGAGTTCGTCTTGACTGATCTCAGAAACTGGAATAATACAGGAGGAAGATCGTAGTTGTCAGCCAAACTATTCACGAACAGCCTGTGACTCCTGAACCACGGACTTCTTCTCTTACCCGCAGTCTCATCTGCCGGATACCATATATCAATAACTAGCCGTCTGGTCATTTCGACATCGGAAAAGGGGTCAAACCTCGTCTCATCATTTAGTTCGACTACCTGGAGACCCACTTCATACTCTCCTCCGGGATCGGGAATTTTCGCCGTAGGAAAGAGATAGGAAAGAATTCCCAGCGCCGCTATCGCGAGTACTCCTATGATTAGGCCAATATCAACGGTTCCACGAGTTCTACTCAAAACAATCACCTCTCTCCATTATTGCACAGAATAGCTTGGGGCAAGAATAATTGGTCCGCCGGTCGACTGTTTGCTGAAACCTCTCCCGAAGATGTTCGATTATTTCTGCCATATAATGTTATAGTTGGTTCTGAGGAAGATTATCTTCTTCTGGGAGAGTGCTATGAGAAAAGCATTATCAACTGCTTTCTTCGTTTTAGTTTTTCTGGTCGTTTTTGCTGAAGCAGAGTACAGATTCAGCGGTGATATTGACTATCCGCCGTTTGAATATGAGAATGAACGAGGAATTCCAGTAGGATTCAATGTTGATATCCTCAGGGCGATTTCCGAAGCTCTCGATTTCGAAATAGAGATAGAACTGCGTACCTGGACTATCGCGCGGACCACGCTTGAGAGTGGTCAAATTGACGGTTTGCTCGGAATGTACTACTCAGAAGGAAGAGATTCGCTCGTAGACTTTTCCAATCCACATATAGTCCTTCATGGGTCCATCTTCTCCAAAAAACTTGCCGGCAAGTTTTCTTCGTTGAATGATTTGAGAGAGTCAAGAATAGCCGTACAGAAAGGCGACGTTATGGACGAGATTGCCTCCAACGAGCTGGTCGGGAGTGAAATCGTGAGAGTTGAGTATCCTGAGATCGCTCTCAGGATGCTTAATGAAGGGCAGGTTGATGCCGTATTGCTCGGTACTTTACAGGGACTCTTTCTGATTGATGAACTCTCTTTTGAGGATGTTGTAATGTCCGACAATCCCTTTGTCCGGCTCGAATACTGTTTCGCAGTGAGAGAGGGAGATCGAGAGTTGCTCTCTTTACTAAATGAAGGGCTCTCGATAATCTCTTCAAATGGTGAATACAGACGAATCTACAACAAGTGGTTTGGAAGCATTAACGGTACGGAAAAAAGCGGCTTCTGGCAGATTTTTCTCTTCTTCTTTCTTCCTGGTGGAATGATTATTCTTCTGGTACTTGGCGGTATGTATTTATGGAATAGAGCTTTGAGAAGACAGGTCAGGGAGAAAACGGCTTCATTGAGTGAAAGGCTTGAAGAAGAGAAATTGGTTGAAGCTCAGCTCTCGCTTTCCATAAAGAGGTACAAATCGATGTCTGAAACAATATCCGATTACTACTATGAGGTTGAATACTCAGACAATGGGGGAGATCCAGAAGTCTGGAGAAGCAACTCCTACGAAAGGATCAGTGGATACAGTATCGACGAACCGCAACTTCAGAAGTTTGACTGGGAGTCGATAGTCCATCCCGACGATCTCGATTCTTACAGGAGACATTTGGAGAGCGTGAAGTCTGGCAACAGTCAGCAACTTGAGTACCGAATCATCCGCAAAGACGGCACTTTGAGATGGGTAAACGAGTTCTCAAGACCGAGTTACTCAGACGGAGCTTCCGACATCAAAAACATTTGCGGCGCGATCAGAGACATAACCGACGAAAAACTCGCTAAAGATGAACTGGAAAAGACGAAAGAAAAAGTGTCCAAACTCCACGATGTTGCCCTGAAGATGGAGAAGTCAAATGAAGAGGACACGATATATCATTCGATAATTGACGCTTCAGTCAACATATTCGGCATGGATAAGTTTGGACTGTATCTATTCTACAATCAGGAACTCGTAACTCTTGAAACCGAAGGGGAGGTTTCACCCCTCCAAGGCTACCTTTTCAGGAGCGGAATCTTGAGAGACTCTATAGAGAGCGGGAGATCAGCGTTCATAGATGCCGCTTCACTTCGCAAAGTAATCCCCGATTGCAGCGTATCGATTTCCATAGTTCCAATGAAGAGCATAGGCGCCTTCGTGTCGTACCATGAGTCTCCTATGAAACAGGAGGAAGTTAAACTTGTCGAAACAATGATGGCTCATGCAGTCGAAGCGATTTTCAGAATAAGGTCAGACAGAGAGATTCACTATGTAACCTTCCATGACTCCCTTACTTCTCTCTACAACAGACCTTTCTTCGAAGAAGAGGTGGAGAGACTGAATGTGAGGCGCCAAATGCCAATGAGCATAGTTATGGGAGACGTCAATGGACTGAAGATTGTTAATGACGCTTTCGGCCATCTGGAAGGTGACAGGCTGCTGAAAGCCGTAGCCGAATGCTTGAGGTCCTCTATTAGATCTGACGATATAATTGCCCGATGGGGAGGTGACGAGTTCATAATGCTTCTTCCCCAAACCAACACTCAGTCTGCGGAATCTCTTGTAAGCAGAATCAAGAAGGCCCTTGCTCAAATAACGGGATTCGATCTGCCGATTAGCGTTTCATTCGGGATTGGAACAAAATCCGACGTCGATCAGGATTTTCGCGAGACGCTTGTTTCTGCCGAAGAGAAAATGTACAGAGACAAGCTCCTTAACAACATTTCTATGAGAAGCAGAACGGTCGAGGTCCTTGAGAAGAGCCTGCTTAACAAGAGTTATGAGACGGAAGAACACACGGAAAGGATCAAGACTCTCAGCAGGGATTTCGGGAAGTTCATCGGATTATCTGAAACGGAACTTGATAATCTTCTGCTCCTTGGCGCTCTGCACGATATTGGAAAGATAGCAGTCCCAGAGGAGATACTCACCAAAGCCGGCAGTCTGACCTCTGAAGAATGGAAGAAAATCAAGTCCCATCCCGAAGCGGGATTTAGAATCGCCCTCTCTTCGCCCGAGCTGGTGGGAATCGCGGATGAGATCTTGAGTCATCATGAATGGTGGGACGGCTCAGGATATCCCAGAGGGCTGGTTGGCGAATCGATTCCCCTTCTAGCGAGAATCATGTCAATAATAGACGCTTACGACGTTATGACAAGCGGAAGACCATACAAACACCCTGTATCCTCCGAAGAGGCAATCGAAGAGCTGCGCAGATGTTCTGGAAAGCAGTTCGATCCCGGGCTGGTTGACTCCTTTGTCAGTTTCTTGAACGTATGACATTTTCATTTATGTGTATTCTATTCTCTGACAAGCTCACGTAGTCTAGATGGTACTGGTCGGAGAAGAGGTTCTTCGTTGTTGGCTAATGTGAAGGGCATTCAATCCTCAGAACGATTACACTCTGTCATCTGAAGCGAGACCTGATACAGCAGCTTTTCCTGAATCGAAAGGCCTGATCACTACATCGGCTATCCACTGTGTGTGATGATCAACCAGGAAACAGTTGATAGCCCTTTCTGAGGTTCACAATCATTCAGTAGGTTTGGTACTCTCCAGAAGGCGCATCTTTTTTCTTGCCTCTTTGATCCCCAGTTTCTTCAGAATGTACTTTCCAAGAGCATATTCAAAGGGAAACCAGGAAACGTGTCCAATCGGCACTATGTATCTCTTGGGTCGGCCGAAAGCCTCCCATAACTGTTTTCTCGTCTGTACTGGAAGGGCTTTGTCAAAAAGCGCCTCGATCATGGTCACTTTTTCGCTATCATTGAACCGGGCATAAGCAAGGGGATCAATTTTGAACAGGGGATGAAGATCGGATTCCAGTAACTCCGAAGCACTCTTCATTTTCTTGACTGCCAAAGAGTCTTCTTTGAATCTCGCGTTGAGTCTCTTCTCATCGTTGAGATAACCTTCTTCACCGGAACCGCTTCGAAGTGACAGGCGAATTGACTTCAGCACTGGGGACTGCCAGATTATCTTGGCGATGTTGCCTCCAACGGTCATCAGAATCAAGTCGTTTATTCTCTTGTCAATTGCGCTGACTATTGTGGAGACCATACCTCCGAGGCAATAGCCGAAAAGGCAGTTATTGTCCCACCAGATGTTTTCTTGCTGGAGCAAATCTATGGTCGTCATGGTATCTACAACGGCCTGTTCCCAGAACGCAGTCAGCCTTCTCAAATCAGGCGAGAAAAAGTCCTTTCCGCTAGTAGAACCACTTGCCGTTCTCGTATAGTTTCCCGGAAGAATCATCACAGAGGCTTGGAGACCGGCACTTGCCAAATGGCTTCCCATCCAAAAGAGGAAGGGAATATTGACTGTTCCCAAACCGTGAAGTATCAGTATCGAGCCGACAGAGCGTTCTCTTGGAGAAAAATGATAGATCTCTACGTTTTCTGTCCCCTTTGTACAATTCTTGTAGAGAGAAGCATACTTTATGATAGAGCACCGATAGTGTTTACCTTTGAATATATAACCACTGGAGAACTCTATCTTCTTTTTTTCATAAGAGAAGTCGGGATTCATTCGGAGCTCCTCATTTTCCTCGTGCTCAACATACTGCTTCCGGCCTCGTCAGAGATAATTACTGCGGCCTTAGATCTATTTACAATTTCCTGAAGAACGGTCGAAAGAGCATTTACTGAAACCGGGTCTAGCCCCAGCAGGGGTCTTACGAATACATAGAGATCACAGGCATCGAACCTCAACTGAGAAAGCTTTTTGTCTTCCTCAGATACGAGGCCCGAGAACCCCGGGATTCTTTCAAGACCCGCAAGAAAACTCTTGACTGAAACAACGCTCTCCTTGTTCAGAATGAAGCTTTTCTTGAGTGACTTGGATGATTTGAAACTCCCCGATTTCTTCAGCATCACCTGAGAAACAAGTCCTGTATTCTTAAGGTTTGAGCAGAAATACTTTTCGGCTGGAGTAGAAGACGATCTGGAGGAAAACCTATCGAAGAAACTCTTCGCCTCTCTAAATAAAGGGACCGAGTTGTCTGTAAAAGGATCCTGTCTGATCATAGCTCGTGTGAATGCTCTCACCAGCTCTCCACTTTCACAAAAGATATTCAGAACCTCTCCTCTTTTCAAACTGAGATCTTGCCCTGAACCGGCAAGGTTACTTATTTCAATCAGCAGTTCTCCTTCTGCGGGAAGTATTGAGAAATCGCTCGAGGCTCCCATTCTCTCAAGTATCGCTCCCCTTTCGATCGGGCATGGTAGGTACTCAACTCCCGACTCGTCCATAAAAAGGAGATGATCTGCCATTAGCATCAAGTCTGGATCGGTGGTTACAACAAGGACTGCGGTTCCTTTATTCTTGATCACTTCAATCATTTGGAGAAGCCGCTTCCTGGATTCTGTCTGCAAAACTGAGAACAGATCATCGATCATTAGAACTTTGGGCTCCGAAAAGACAGCAGCTGCAAACTCCAGCAGCGCCTGCTCGTCAGATGAAAGTGAAGAGACTTTTGACGAAGGATCAAAGCTTAGACCAAATTTGGAAAGCAGTCGCGAAGCCTCGCTGTTCATCTTTTTTCTGCTGATTGTAAACTTGCCGGATCCAAGAAAGATATTCTCAGCGACTGTAAGATCGGGAACAAGCATATATTCTTGATAAACGGCACTTAGACCGATCCGCCTCGCCTCAACAATTGACCGCAGTTCGACGTGGTGACCGTCAAAGACTATCTCGCCTGAATCCGGACGGATGTCCCCGCTCATCATCTTGATGAGCGTCGACTTTCCTATGCCGTTCAAACCTCCTAGAACAGTCAGTTTTCCACTCTCCAGATCAAAACTAACAGCTTTCAGAATTCTCTTGCCACTGTATGTCTTCTCAATTCCTCTAACTTCAAGAATACTCATCCGGCCTCAACTCCAGTTGAGAAAGTCCTCGCAACCCTTTTCCGGGAAATCCGCGAAGGATCACGCTTGATTCAATACTATCAGATCCAAGCCATCCATCTTAATTGATGAGAGGAATCAGTAGGAACATTTTGCTTTTCTTGCCTGCCATTAGAAGATTCCCCTTTTTCATCAATAGGAGAATCAAGGAATCGTTGATCCTCGAAAGAGCGGACTGCAGCTTTCTTGGATCTAGCTGGATCACGAACTCTTCTCCACTGAAGGCCGAAATTTCACACTCATACCGGAGGCTGCCGGCTTTGAGAAACAACTTCAGTTTTTTTCCATCCGATATCATAAGAACAGAAAAGCCGCGCCTGGATAGCCTTGTGATCTTTCGTAAAGCAGAAAGGAAGGCCTTTTTCTGCACACCAACTCCCGAGGCAGTCTCACCGAAGAGAAAGGATGGTGGTTTGGGAAATTCAGTTTCATCCGTGCAGATTGAAAAAAGCAGCGTCCCTGCCTTTAATCCCAGCTCGGAAATCCCGCTTCCAGCATCAAGCACTTGTGTTTTCAGCAACTCTAACGTCTTTACGAGATGTCTGACGGTTACGTACTGAAGAGAGAAGTGAAAGTCAGTTCTCGGCTCATATTCGAGAATCGACAGCAAGACCAATCTACCGGCCGATGCTGCAAGAATCGTTTCGCTCCCCTTAGAGAAGATCTCAACGGTATCGCCTTCCATAGATGCTGCGGAAACGAAATTCAGAGATTCGTTGAACTCTTTCAAAGGAAAACGCGAAGAGAACTCAAACTTTCTTTCCATGGCAGGAAGCGCATCATCTCGAGCTTTCTGAAGGCTTAGAGTCTCTGAATCAGTCTTAATTTCAATGGTTTCGCCTTCAGAGGAGAAAGAGACAAAGGACTTTTCGTCTGAGCTCTTCAAAGCTCGAGCGTAATCTATTGGAACAGAATAGACACCGGTGAAAGGATCAACAGGAATGCTGGATGAGAACTCAAGCTTCAGACACCCGTCTGTCGCAAAGAACTTCAGACCCCTTCTATAATAGATCTGAAAATAGCGATAGGAGGGCTCAACTGTACCTGACACCCTTCCAAATAGATCTATCAACTTTGAGTAATCCGAGGAAACCAACCTGAAATTCATCTCAATCCTCAGAACAGCCTTATCTGTTCTTTCTCGGCGAGCCCCTTCAACGCACCATACTTTCTCAACATTTCTACACTTGTTTTGTTTAGAGAAGTTCTCCTAACCAGATCCTCAACCGAAGAGAATACCCTCTTCTCTCTTTCCTGCTCGATAGATCTCGCTGCTTTATACCCCATGTTCTGTAGTCTGTTGAAGGGTATCCTGAGGGATTTGCCTTCAATTAAGAATCTCGTAGGATGTGATTTCATGAGGTCAACATTCAAGAAGTTGAATCCCCTGTATATCATTTCCATCACTACTTCAAGGAGTGTCTCCTTCGCCCTGTCTTTCACATTTCTGTCTTGATCAGCTCTTAATCTTATTATCTCCTTTTTGATTGAGTTTGTGTCCGAGGTACAGATGTCTATATCAAACTCTCCGCCTTTAATCGAAAAATAGGTGCTGTAAAAGGCGAGGGGATAGTGTACTTTGAAATACGCCACTCTGTATCCCATACTAACGTATGCAGCGGCATGTGCTCTGGGAAAGAGATACTTGATCTTCTTACAGGAATTGACAAACCACTCAGGAGCACCGCAAGACCTTACCTCTCTTTCATCCTCTTCGCTTAAGCCCTTACCCTTTCTGACCTTCTCCATAATCTTGAAGGCATCTTTTGGCTCCATTCCCCTGGCAATCAGATAGTTCATTATGTCATCACGACAGGCAATGACATTCGACAGCGATGCCTGCCGAGAAGTGATAATATCTTTAGCGTTGTTCAACCACACATCTGTTCCGTGTGAAAGACCGGAGATTCTGACAAGCTCACCAAAGGTAGAAGGTCTAGTATCTGAAAGCATACTACGAACGAAAGTAGTGCCGAACTCTGGAATCCCAAGGGTTCCCATGTCCGTTCCTAGCTCGTGATACTTGACACCTAGGGACTTCAAAGAAGAAAAGATTGACAACGTTTCCGGATCATCCATAGGGATCTTTTCAGGATCGACCCCAGTGATGTCTTTCAACATCTTGATGAAAGTGGGATCGTCATGACCCAGAGCATCTATCTTCACAAGATCATCGTGTATGACTTCATAAGCAAAGTGTGTTGTCAACGTTGAACCCTTCGTATCATTTGCGGGGTGCTGTACCGGTGTGAAACTATGAACATCCATGTCTTTTGGCACGATCATCAGTCCGCCGGGATGCTGACCAGTTGTTCTCCTGACACCTACGATTCCTCGCGCTATTCTCTCCTGTTCTGCTCTTCGAAGGTTTCTACCGCTCTTTTCTGAATAGGCTCTGACAAAACCGAAGGCTGTTCTTTCGGCAAGAGTAGAAATTGTACCGGCCCTGAACACGTGATCCCTTCCAAACAACTCTTCGATGAAAGAATGAGCGCGCTCCTGATATTCACCGGAGAAATTAAGGTCAATATCAGGCACTTTGTCTCCCTCAAATCCGAGAAAAGTCTCGAATGGTATGCTCTGCCCGTTCTTCGACATCTTCTTCCCGCAGATGGGACAATTCATATCGGGAAGATCGTAACCGCATTCGAGATCAGTTTCTGGAAAGATCGACTTACCACATTCAGGACAGAGATAATGTGGGTGGAGCGGGTTTACTTCAGTTATACCGATTACGTTTGCCACTAGAGAGCTGCCTACGGAACCTCTTGAGCCAACAACGTAACCGTCTTCATTAGACTTCTTCACCATCTTCTGAGCAATCAGATATAGAACTGCGTATCCGTGGCCTATAATGGCTTCAAGCTCTCGATTAAGCCTTCTTTCAACGATCTCTGGCAAAGGACTGCCATAGAGACTCTCGGCATTCTCGATTGCCATTTTCCGTACCTCTTCATCAGCTCCTTCGATTACTGGAGGGTGAAGTTTGCCCTCAACGGGTGTCACTTCTTCAATTAGCGAAGCTATGTATCTGGAATTGTCAATGACTACTTCTCTGACAATTATCTCGTCTTCAAATATCTCGCTTGCTTTATCCAACATCTCTTCTGTAGTGTGGAGATACAGCGAAGGTTGGTTCTGGAAGTTATCGTAATCCTGAGCTGCATTTATCGCTGCTCTGAAGATATCGTCATGAGGATTCAAGAAATGGACATCCCCCGTCATTACAACTGGAATGTTCAATCTCTTTCCCACCTTATAGAACTCCCGGTACATTTTCGCAAGCGTTTCCCTCGACATATTAGTCTCGCCTTCCGAAGTGTCGATGTTATCCAGTGGCATGACTTCAATGTAATCGTAAAACTTTGCGATCTCCTCGAGTTCATCAGTACTCGCTCCACCTATATAGGCTTTAGACAGCTCCCCGGAAACGCATGCGCTGCCAATTAGAAGGCCTTCCCTCATATCAGCGAGCAAGCTCTTGGGGATTCTTGGCTTCATGTAGAAATACTTCGTGTGAGAAGCTGTGACCAATCTGTAGAGATTCTCCAGTCCTTTCTTGTTCTTTGCAAGTATACTTATGTGAAAGGGTTTCAACGAATCGAGATTCTGGTTCTTCCTGAGTTTCTCAAGTTCATTCACATTCTGAACCCCTCTCTTCTTTGCCAGCTGAACAAACTTTTTCAGAACTTCGGCCGTCACCTTTGCGTCTTCGAAAGCTCTGTGATGATCGAAATGACCTAGCTTCAACCGTTTGACAACATTATCGAGGGAATAACTCTTCGACCTGAAAAGGCTCTTTGCGAGTGCCAGGGTATCGATGCACGGCATTTCCCAGTCGCCTCCGAAGTGCTTCTTCACTGAATTGCGGACGAATCCATAATCGAAAGAAGCGTTATGTGCAACTAGTATGCAGCCTTCAGTAAACTTCGTGAATTCGGGAAGCACCTCTTTGATCGGGCGTGCTTCGGAAAGCATATCTTCGGTAATTCCCGTCAGGCTTGTGATCATTGCCGAGAGTTCTTTTTCCGGCTTTACAAAGGTGGAGTAAGTGCCTAAGACTTCACTTCCCTTCATTTTGATGGCGCCTATTTCAATGATCTCATCTTCTTTGGGATTGAGACCGGTAGTCTCGAGATCAAAAACCAGGAACAAAGCGTCATCGAGCGATGAGTCTTCTTCATCCAGATTCATTGATATCTGCTGGGAGTCGTTGATCATGTAACCTTCCATACCGAATATTGGCTTGATTCCCTTCTTCTTTGCAGCAAAATAGAACTCGGGAATGGACTGGACCACACCGTGGTCGGTTATCGCGGCGGCCTCATGTCCCCAATCCTTCAAGGTATTGACCAGTTCTCGAACATCCACAACCGAATCGAGAGCGCTCATTTTTGTATGAAGATGGAGTTCAACTCGCTTCTCAAGAGATTCGTCAACACGTTTGGGAAGAGCTGTTCTCTGTATGTCTCTCGGAATAAGGATTTCGTCTTTCATCCAGCTGTCTGTTTCCATCTTCCCCCTGATAGTTATCTCATCACCCTCGCGGAGCTTCTCTGAAAGAGAGCGGGCGTTTTCACCAATTAACTTCACCGTGAGAGAGTCTGTGTGGTCAGTAACGTTGAATGTGAGGATGAAAATCTTACCGTTCCTACTTTCAAGTCCGAAGACCTTTCCTCTCACAACCAGATCGGATTCATTCCCGAGAACTTCCTTCATCTTCCTAGAAACGGCTCTTATCTCTCTGCCCATCAAGACTGTATCGACTTCATCCGAAGAAACGGTTGTCTCCTTTTCTACCTCTCTTTTAGAAACTTCTTCATTGATCAAATCATTCTGATCGTCTCGGATATCTAGTATTACTTCGAATGGAATGGCTTTCTTGCAAACCTTTTCAATTGCCTTTCTCAAGTCCTGTTTTTTCGCACCGATTCGCTGAAAAGAGAACTGATCGTGAACAGTAATCAATATTCTGTCATCACTGAATACCATTTCTGAAGAAGCCAAATATGAAGACGCCCCATTTGTGAGCTTCAATATCTCTCTGAACTGCGCATCACTAACTCCCTTTGATATTTCTTCATCGGCATCGACTGTTCCGCTTCCCACGGGCTGGAAATAGAGACGGACCGAGGACTTGAGGAACTGAGAAGCCTTTTCGAGAAATGCAGACTCCAGAAAATCCTTGAGCTCTATGCTGACCTCACATCCGATCATGATCATAATTTCTTTTGAATCGCAGTCGATAGATATCTCTGATACTTCTGTGCCTTCACATTCTACTGACAAATCGGCTTCGATAATATTCGATAGAAGTCTTTTTATTGGGAGCTCTAAATTCCTCATGCACAGCTTCATGCCTTTCGAACACCTCCGGGAAACTTCCTTGCGGCAAGGTGACACCAGGCTACCGCAAGAGCATCGGCAGCATCATCGGGTCTCGGAGTCTCCTTCATCCGCAGAAAGGCTTTCAAAGTCCTCTGAACCTGTCCCTTCTCGGCTCTTCCGTAACCTGTAACCGCAAGCTTCACTTGATGGGGAGTATATTCAAAAATGGGCACTTCATGTCTCCTCATAGCAAGAAGAATCACTCCCCGTGCTTCGCTAACCTGTATCGCAGTGGTGACATTCCTGAAAAAGAAAAGCTCCTCAACTGCCGACTCGTCGGGACTGCATTCCTGTAGAAGTCTTTCCAGCTGATCATGGATCTTCAGAAGTCTGTCTGGAATCGGTTCATCGGGTTCGGTTCTGATCGCTCCATATGAAACGAGTTCAATCTTTGACGCCCTCATCTCGAGTACACCGTATCCAACAGTACCAAACCCCGGATCAATTCCCAGGACCCTCACACAAGCCGGCAATTACCAGCACCTCCAAAAAAACGAATCATGATTATAGAATATGCAAAATAGCATTTACAGAGCCTCATACGGTCACAATCTTCAAATGCAAAATCGACATCGCGCATTTAGATCAGCTTGACCAATAATCCGGTGATTATCTTGAAGTTACCGCCCTGAATATATTCTAACCGCGTACTGTCAGAAAGAAGTTAAGCAGATATTGACCGGAAGATCTTTTTCCTGATGCCTATCTTCTGAAACTATATCAGAAGGTACTCCATCAATGAAAAGAGAGCCCCTAAGGACTCCCTCTGGCGGGGACGACGAGACTTGAACTCGCGGCCACCGGTGTGACAGACCGGCATGATAACCAAACTTCACCACGTCCCCGAACAGATAAGATTTTACATTACTCGCATCTTTCTGTCAATAGCCCGATATGCCGTGATGATATTGGTGTAAATTGAGAAGGCCAAGCAATAACTACCGGCAAATGAAGTGATCCGTCGTAAATGATCTAGAGCAAACCTGAACATGAAGAACTTATCATCACCGGGAGGTACCACCAAGTTCTGGAGAGAACTACATATAGCCTCATATGTCTTTTTATGATTCAATACGTACACGCGTCGCGTACACTACATTTTATCGTGTACTTCTCTTAATAATCACGGTCATATTACAATATTACTGTGAAAATCTGCGATTTAGGTAACACAGGACAGCTGTTCACGAATATTTAGCGCTAAGCATATCTGATTTTGTTTATTACTATTTTTCTATATGACATATATGGTGATATTATTTCAGTCCCTTAACTAACTAGAAAGGAGGGAACTCTGATGTTTAAAAGGTGTTTTTTGATTTTTTCTTTCGTATTCCTGTCGATTTTGACATTTGGACTGACTGGAGGCGTGATCGCAAGAGTGGAGGACCCAGGTTGCTATTTGTATGAATGCGATTGTTTCTTGTATTCAGAATTTTCTTACAGCAAAGAGTTGATAATTAATACGAGATTTGTACCCTACGCAGTATATTGCTATATTTCTACAGAAGCACGTCATTACGACGCAAACAACAACCCTTTGAGTGTATTTGCAAGCGCTTACGGAGAATGCAGATACTCGATTGACGCAAGTCCGTGGAGCTGGGAGTACGTGGATGTTGACTGCGAAGGATTTGGTGTAGCCAGCTGCAACAAATGCACAATAATGTTCTATTTCTTTCAAATCGAAGATGATTTTGAAGCCGAAGCTGTGAGTGAAAGTTGTTTTTGCTCTGATCTTTGACATATGATTTGACATATGAATTGAGGAGGTGATTCGTATGGCTAAAAAGGTAGCGATATTGCTTGTCGTTTCGTTGATTTCGTCGGCGATGCTTTTTTCCGGTACTCTGTCCGGTTATCTTACGGAACGGATGGGCTGGACATACATCGCGAGCGGAAGCGATGTCGAAATGAGTATTTATCCACCGGAAGGAGTCAGCGCAATCGCAGATGAGCGTATTTTCTACGGACAAATCACAATCGGGGATTCAACTGTCAACATAGCGATCATGAACGTCGAGCCTCCGATCCTCTGGATCGACAGCGATTACGACGGCTGTTTCCTAAACAACATTCCGATAAAGGGACAATATAGAGGGACCGTTATCAATGAAAGCCGTACCTATAAATTCAGTCAACAGTTAAGGGTCGAATATCTTTCCAACGGGAATTCATCTTACATGACCCAGGATCTTGAAATTCACGCGATCCTTCCAAAAAAGGAAGGCGTCGAAGTCGACTACTTGCTCATGAGTAGAAGAGAAGGTTTGCTGGAAGTCGACGGAGAGCTTATCGAAATCGCCCTGTTTCCTACCGCGCCCGATGGCCTGGCCGATAAGATAGACGAAGTCTTCATCGGAATAGATCTGGACAGAGATGGAACTATAGACATGGTTCATAAGAATCACGAGCTTTTCGAAGCGACCAGCGTCATAAGAATCAACGACAAGAACTACAGAGTAAGCGAGATCAGCAGGGATGGCAGAAAAGTCACATTCGAGCAGGTCGATGAAGATGCCCAGAACAGGCCTCTGTTGAAAAAGGGTTCGATCGCACCTCTGTTCGAAGCCAGAGACGTATTTGGAGAGACCTTCTCTATGAGCGATTATCTCGGAAATCCCATCATCGTAGTCGTGACTTCAAAGACACCGCTTGAAGTTTTCAACGGCGGATTTCCATGCGCTACAGGTGATTGCGAAGATACTGGCAGAGAAGAGAAGAGGCTGAGAAGCCTTTTAAACGAGCTTGTCACATGGAACGAGTATTCCGCAAAACCAGAAATTGAGCTCTTATGGCTTTACTCCGGCGACGAGATCACTTCTGCAGACTCTCTTGAAGAATACTCCTGGTTACACCTGATTGCCGACAAATTGGCAGTGGAGCTTTACAGCACTCCGTTGTCGAACGGCATGTTCCTGATCTCTAAGGACGGTAGGATCGAGTATCTTGACGATTATGTCCTTCAGGCGGGAGACGGTCCGATTCCCACATATCCAGTTTTCAGAATTCCCACTTTCGGGCTTACCAGTTATATTTGGTTCAGGGAGTTCGTTTTTGACGAGTGATCCAGACCTGTTTATTCAGCAGAGGGTGCTTGCAAGAACTCTATCTTTCACACGAGTATCTGAATGTTACGGATACAAGAGCAAAGAGCATACTTTCAAATTGGTGTTCATAGTGTAGATAAAGAGTGCTAAATCACTTTGCTCGTTTCAGGTCGGATAAATTCGCATTTGGTATCGGGTAAGCAACGATATATCATTGAGATGCAAAGGATGTCCCCGCGTCCTGTTGCAAGTTGGTTCCAGACCCAAGGAACACAAGGAACAAGGGAGCCAACCTCCCTCCTGAAGAATTTTCCACCCCGAGGGCCGCCGATAGCGGCCCTTTTGTTGAAATGATCTCGTTTACATGCTAGAATAAATCTCGTTGGGCGACGTAGCCAAGGGGTCAAAGGCGGAGGTCTGCAAAATCTCTACTCAAGGGTTCAAATCCCTTCGTCGCCTCCAGGAGAGGGTAGATAAGCCCTCTCTTTTTCTATCTCCCTGACGATTCTGCTATAGACTTCCTCTCTGTTTTCAGGAGTGATTTCGATGCTCCCGACACCCATCGAAGCCTTAAGGTGTCCAATAAACGAGAAGTTGCCCTTTCTGAGAACACAGAGACAATGCCTTGCTCGTCGTAGAGAAGATACTACCGCTTGCTGGAACTCGGGGGAGTCTTCCTCGAGAAAACCTATCTCATCCATTATCAGAATATGATCGGACGGGATCTCCATAGTTCCAAGGAGTCTTGTCGCTGATGCGAACCCTTCTTCAACAATTCTCAATCGCCCGTTGTCTCTGCAGCCTATTAGAAACGAATTGCCATTAAAGAAATTGATGGATAGGTTGACAAGATCTTCGTCAAAGCGCGTCTCAAAACCTGTGAATTTGGCCAAGGACTTGACTCTTTCAAGTAGATAACTCTTTCCTGCATTTCTCTCCCCAGTTATGAAAAATTTCATAGGAATTCCCCCAACATTATCAAAGAAGCCTCACAAAGGCGGCAACTCAACAACCTACGCCTCCATAATACTCTATTTGCAATACGCATCAGTATACCTTAATGACTTGGTTCATACGCTCCATGCCTAATAAGCTTCAGAAGATCTTCTGTGTCTTATTTGTGAAGTGTGGTTCGCTTCTTCCAAAATCGAGAAACAAGTATGGACAATTAAGACGAATAAGGAGACTCGCTAGTTCTGTCGGGGTTAACCTTTTTCGAACTGAATCCATTGGATATGCTAAATGCTTCTAGATGGGGTAAAATAGTCGTTGAAGAGCGTCTCGGCGCTTCATGAGTCGAATGCAAAATATACAGAGTTTTGCGACTGACAACAGAACTGAGATCTCTTCGGTTTAAGTTTCGCAATTACTTTCTGTTACAGAATCGCTTCTAGCAGATGGTCATCTTTGGCGAAGCTACACTAAAGATCTGCATAGAGATCTCCTGGAGGTAGTGATGAAGGTTCTGCTATATTCCGAAGGTAAAAAGCTTTTCAGTAAGTCGGGCGTTGGAATAGCTCTCAAACATCAGATGTCTGCTCTTGACAAGGTGGGCGTTAAATACACGACTAATGAGGAAGACAGCTTTGACATCGTCCACATCAACACAATTGGACCCGGAGCAGAAAGAGTTCTCAAGAAATCGAAGAAGTTGGGGATTCCCATTATCTACCACACACATACAACCTATGAGGATTTCAGAAACTCGTTCACTCTTTCGAACGCGATTGCTCCTTGGCTAAGAAAAAGGTTGATTAAGCTGTATTCTTCGGCCGACTTCCTTATTTCGCCCACGGAGTATGCGAAGAAGTTGATCATGAACTACGGTATCACTCTGCCTATTAAGGCCGTTTCAAACGGTGTCGACAATAAGAAATTCACAAGAAGTAAATCTCTGGCAGAGAGCTTTCTTTCTGAAAACCACATCCGGAAACCCTTGGTCGTCTCTGTCGGGCTCCCTTTTGAAAGGAAGGGGGTAATAGATTTCTGCCAGATCGCCGATACAAGAAAGGATCTGACATTTTACTGGTTTGGAGCGAAGATAAGCAGTCTCCTGCCCGCAAAGATAAGGCGTCTTCTGAAGAATCCTCCGGATAACGTGAAGTTCCCCGGGTTCATTCCACAGGAGATGATTATTGGTCCATACTCTGCCTGTGATGTCTTCCTTTTTCCAAGCTATGAGGAAACTGAAGGGATTGTCGTTCTCGAGGCTCTGGCTACTGAAGCACCTATTGTCCTCAGAGACATTCCGGTTTACAGTGAATGGATGAAACACGAAGAGAACTGTCTCAAAGGCAAAGACAACCAGGAATTCATCAAACATATCGACAGACTGCTGGAAAGCAACAATCTCCGGAAGAAACTGTCTTCATGCGGAAAAGAGACCGCTTTGGAAAGGGATCTCTCGATAATCGGCCAAAAACTGAAAAACATCTATCTTGAGGTTCTTGATAAAAAGCAATGAAGAAATCGACCAGAAACTCTATGATCGCGATCGCATTGAGTATCCTGATCATACTGATTATTTTGCTGGTCACCGACTTCAGCAAGTCGATTTCGTATCTTTCTGCAGCCAAACCAGGATGGATTCTCCTGACCTTCTCTCTAACAGTTGGAACTTGGCTCTTTGAAGCGATAACTCTCAAGGTTTTTGCGTTAATGCGTAGCCTGTCGATTCCCTTCACCTATCTTTTCAAGATAACGGTAATCGGTACGTTCTTCAACGGGATTACTCCCTTCTCCTCTGGAGGCCAGCCGGCCCAAATAGTATTCATGCAGAGAAGGGGCATTTCGGTAGGTGAATCCACTGCAATGCTGGTCTCAAGGTTTCTGATTTATCAGTTCGTTATAACATTTCTTGGCGTAGCCGCAATTCTCAAGGCATATCCCCTAGTTGCCGGAAAGATTTCTAATCTTGCCATTCTGTCGATCTTCGGTTTCGCACTAAACAGCCTCGTTCTTGTCGTGCTCATCTTATTCTCACTGAGTCCCGGATTCACAGAAAAGCTCATTCGTCTTGTGATTGGCTTCCTCAGCAAAATCAAGATAGTCAAGGAAGAAAGAGAGTTGATAGAAAAAGCCATGAGAGAATTGCGCTTCTTTCACTCTTCCATGAAAGACTTGATAAGAAGGCCAGTTACTCTAGGCATCGCATCACTAAGTACCCTGGCTCAGCTGATCTGCATGATATCTATTCCCTATTTTGTGGCGCTTTCTATCGGAATTCCGGTGAATTATTTGGAAATTACCGCAGTCCAACTTATTCTGTTTCTTGTTGTTTCTTTGATTCCGACTCCCGGTGCAAGCGGAGTTTCTGAGGGCGGATACGTGCTCTTTTTCAAATCTTTCTTCGGAGAAGGAATCGGCGCCGCACTGCTGATTTGGAGATTCTTCAGCTACTTTGCTAACATCATCTTCGGAGGACTGCTCACGGCACACGAAATTGGTTTCAAGTCTAGATCTCGTTCCTGACAACCTTTTCATAGAGACTCACCGTTCTATCCACATTAGCTTCAGCAGAGAAGTCCCGAGAAATCTCAACGGAACGTTTCGACATTCTTTCCATGAGCTCTCTATCTCTAAGCAGCTCAATCGCCGCAGTAGATAACTCTTCTTTTGAGGGGCACATAAAACCATTTTCTCCATCTAGAACCATATTTGCAATGCTGTCATCCTTGTAAGCTACTACTGGCAGACCGGATGCCATGGCTTCAAGCGTTACCAAGCCGAAGGTCTCAGTGTGAGATGCAATCATGAACGCATTACTGCTCTTGTAGGCTAACGTAATCTCATCTGGCCACTTCAAGAAACCCGTGAAGTGAACTCTCTCACCAACACCCAAATTTCCTGCAAGTTCCTTCAGTTTGGCCTTCAGAGGTCCGTCTCCAACTAGCAGCAGATGTGAATCCTGCAGAGCTGTGTTTATCCTGGCGAAGTTCTCGATGAGTTTGTCTATACTCTTTTCTTCTCCCAGCCTGCCGACAAAGATCAGAACCTTCTCATTCTCGCCAATATTGTACTTGTTCCTGAACGATCTGATTTCATCAAAATCGACTTCTTTCATGAAAGGAGTCAGGTCAACGCCATTTGGAATGACCTCTATATGAGAAGAAACGCCGTAAGAGAGCAGCAGTTTCCTTATTTTGATCGAAGGTGCGATGACAGCTCTGTTCTTGTCGCAAAACCTTCTATCCTGACCTCTAATATACACTCTCAAAATAGGCTCCATAAAAGGAATATAGTGAACATACTCCTCCATCATTGTATGATAGGTCGTAACTCCGGGGATATGTAGATTCGAGATTACGAGACCGGACAGGTAGCCGACTATCAGTGATGTATGCGAGTGTACAACATCGATGTCGAGGCTCTTCACAATTTGAATGAGTTCTTTGAAGTTCGTTGGAAGGCCAATTCTATGTTGCTTCTCCCACGGAAATCTCAGCGAAGGAACACGGTAAACGTTCTCCTGAATGCCGGCCTCGGGGTGATCCACTGTGAAAATGTAGACATTGTGTCCTCTTTTCTGAAGATTTTCCTCAAGCATCCTGATCATGGTTACCACTCCGTTAACCTGAGGAGAATAAGTATCACTGAACATCGCTATGTTCATCATATGCCTCCAAACGTCTTGACACCAATTGTCTTCTGCTTTATAATCTTTACTGTCTTGGGAGATCGTCCAATTGGTAGGACAGCGGACTCTGGATCCGCCGATGGAGGTTCGAGTCCTCCTCTCCCAGCCAGGGGCCGAGAGGCCCTATTTCTTTGCACTGGCAATTGCAAGTAAAGTGATCTCCTTGACACCGCCTTCTCTTAGAACTCTAGCACACTGACTTGCAGTTGCACCGCTTGTAACCACATCATCGAAAAGAATAACCGAGGTGCTTCTTGGTTTCTTCCTCAAGAAGAACTTATCTCTAACATTATCTATCCTGTCCTGCATCTTCAGTGTTGACTGCGGGACAGTCTTTCCAGAAATCGACAGAACATTGTCGATCTTAATATCGATCGTTCTTGCAAGATGCCGGAGAATCCTCAGATTGGTGTCAAAACCTCTCCTAATGAACGCCTGCAAAGATGTTGGAACCGGGACGATTACATCTGTAGATGGAGCAAAGACATCTATCATTTCGAAGACAATCTTTGCGAAAAGGCGAGCGACGCCGGGCCTATCTCCAAACTTGTAAGCGCGAATAAGCTCTTTCATTGGGCTTTCATACTTCCAATAAGAATGAGCCGAGTCTATGTTCAAGAGCTCAACGGGAGCCATTATCGGACCTCTAATAGAAGTCAAACAGTCTTTGCAGAGGTAGTCATTGGGGTCGATTTCCCTTTCGCAGACCAAACAGTAATTGGGTAAGAAATAAGAGATGACTGACTTCAGCATCAGATCCACTTCTCCCTCTTGAGTCTTCTAAGCTCACGCAGAATCCGGTTACTGGCAATAGCTTGAACATTCGTTCCTGCCGGAAGAGAAGCCAAGAGCTTTTTCGAATATACTCTGTTAGGGTCGACTATTCTCTTGTCAATGACAATCACGACTCCGTGATCGTTCCTTGTCCTTATGAGTCTGCCAAGGCCCTGTCGGAATGCCGTTATCATCTTTGGATAATAGTACTTGTTCATACCTTCCACGAAACTCCTCTTCCCGTAATGCTTTATTCTAGCCTCAATTAGCGGTTCATCTGGTCTTTCAAAGGGGAGCTTGTATACTATCAATAGTCTAAGCTGTTCGCCAGGAAGATCTACACCCTCCCAGAATGCTCTTGCTCCGAAAATCACGGACTTCTCTGAATTCACGTGGTCTGCAAGAATAGTAGTCGGACTGTCCTCCCTATCTTGAATGTGAATCGACATATCGCCAAGTCTGCCGGAGATTCTGGAGAGAGTCCATTTCATGTCTTCGTAAGAAGTGAAGAGCACCATTGAACCACCTCCTACTATATTCAAGGCGTTGAGCGTTATATCCGACGCACTTTCGAGATACGTGAGCGAATTCGGAAAATAGTCCGGCAGATCGACTGGGACGAAGAACTTCAGCTGCTGCGTATAATCAAATGAAGTTCCGAGCCTAACAGCTTCATTGTTGCTGCTAGTTCCCAATATTCTTCTGGCATAATTGAAGCCATCACTGCCCCTGCTGTATACCCACAGAGTCGCAGAGATGAAAATCTTGACGCTCACGTCGGGGAAGATCGATGCCATCAAGGTATCGTTTTCGACAGGCGAGGAGATTATGCTGAGATTATCGGGGCGCCTTTCTAATCGGTTTACATATATAACCCTCGACTCCTGCGAAGAAGTGATACCCGCTATCTGTTTCATCCATTCCCTTGTTTCAGTTAGAATCCTGCTCACTTCAGCTTCTAAACCATCTATCTTTTCATTTCTATCCTCTACATCATCCAGCATCTGCATCGTCTGAGTGCCAATATAAACATGTGTCTGAAGAGTATCGGAAATTTTTGTGAGCAAAGGTATCATCACTTCGAGTTCTTTTCCAGTGAATGTTATCCGACTTCCAGATTCAGGACTGCCAGTAACTCTAACTAGCTCCGTGCTCTGCTTGTCCAGATTAGCGGTTGCTTCTTTGAGCTTTGCCCACAATTTTCTCAGAAATCCCTCGTCAAAGTGCCTCTTCAGAAATCCAAAGGAATCCCTTACCGTCTTTATGAGTCTTCTCACAGTGCCGGCCAGCTCGTACGGCTCAAAGCGGTAGCTCATGGCCTGTGTCAATGAAGCCTCGAGCTCATGTGCCTCATCTACAACGAGATATTTGAATCTCGGGAGAAGTGTCCCGATATCTTCTCGCTCTTCGGCGTCTCCGTCGGAAAGTCTTATGTTTGCTTCGCTGAAGAGAAAGGAATGATTCGTGATAACTATGTCGGAGCTTTTCGCGTTTTCTCTCTGGACGTAGTAAGGGCAGATCTCGAAGAAAGGGCAGAGTCGTCTGGTGCAGTCGAATCTGTTTCCAGAAATCATTCTTCTCATCTCTTCTTTTATTGGAAGCGGGTCGAGATCTCCTTCACCAGTGATCATTGACCAGATGAGTATTCCTGAAAGCTCCTTTGACATTTCTTCATCCAACATCTTGTTGAGAGCAAGGTTCACAACTTCAAAGAGCTTTCTGGCACAAAGATACCTTTCTCTACCCTTCATAACCGAAACACGAAGATCATCAAGGTTAGGAAAGGTCTTCAGTATCTCCACATCTTTCTTGAAGAGCTGATCTTGAAGAATTCTTGTTCTAGTTGAGACAACAGCCTGATTCATAGTCGAAATACAGGCGTATGCAACCGGTGCCAGGTATGCAATGCTCTTTCCAGTTCCAGTACCGACCTCGATCATTAAATTACTGTCTCTTTCAATTGACTCAGCGATTTCGAGAGCAGTCATGAACTGCTCTTGTCTGAATTCGTATCCCTTCATTGAATCCTGAAGGAGTCCACCCTCGCTGAATACTAGTTTTACAGTCTTCTGAAGATTGATCCTGGGATTGCCTCTTTCTCTTCTTTCGTTTCTCTTGAGAGCGGAAAGCACATAATCCTCCCACGGATCTAGAAACTCGCTTTCCCTAAGTGCGAGAAGAAGGAAGTTCCTCAGTCCGCCGTTTTCTAAGATCTTTCCGACTATAGACGAGAGCCCTGCCGGCATTTTCTCAAGAGCCTTTCTGTACTGAAGGGTCCTAGTCTTGAGATCCTTAGACTCCGACTGAAAAAGAAAGCTTCTCAAATATCCTTCATCAATGGCTATCTTTTGTAAATACTCGCTATCCACCGGCCCGTCAATGAAAACACAGTCTTCACCCCTCTCTGAAAAGAATGAAGAAAGGTCTTCTATATTCATTGAGACGAATGGAGAATTCTGAGAAACTCGTCTCAAGCTAATTTTTGTCTTTGCGTTCCGTTTGAAAATATTGCCTAGCAGAATCTCTCCCAAGAAGCACCTCGAAAGAAAAAACCGGGTTACAAACCCGGTTTAGTGGTGCCGAGGGCGGGACTTGAACCCGCATAGGCTAAACTGCCCACATGGACCTCAACCATGCGTGTCTGCCAATTCCACCACCTCGGCAACTTCACACGTCAAAAATTATAACTTGACCGGATTCCTTTGTCAAGAAGCAAATAGCGAGAATGCTTTATATAAGCATATCAAAACCGAGTTCAGAGAGCTCTTCTTGAATTATATATCTGTCGATAATCGCGTTCTCGTATTCAACTTCAATTACTCCACTCGCAACATCTGCCTGGGCCTTAACTATTCCGTCCAGAAGCCTGAGCCTCGCTACAATCTTCTCCGCATCGTTCTCCGAAATCTCGTTTCTTATTTGAAAAAGCCTTATTACCCTGGGCATTTCTATCCCCCCAATATAATCCCTTCACTGATGAGTCGCCCGCTTAACGCATCCTTCGGCCTCATAGGCTTCTTGCCCGGGAACTGTACTAAGGATATAATAACATTTTCGGCACCGCAGCTTACAATCATTCCTCGGTCATCGATCTTGACTATTTCTCCGACAATACCTTTTCCCTCATTTCTACATTTTAGGCTGGCTCCGAAAACCTTTGATATCCTTCCCTCAACGCTCACCCTCGCTCCAGGCTGTGGATCGTACGCCCTAATCTTGTTAACCACTTTCGCAGCATCCGATAAGTCGGAAATTACGAGATCCTCAGGCTGGATCTTTGGAGCAAAAGAAGGAATTCCATCTTGTGGAGCGAGTTCCAACCTTCCCTCTTTCACCCTCTCCAAAAAATGGACCAGCGTCTTTTTCCCGAGTTCTGCCAGCTTCAAATAGAGCGAGCCAAAACTGTCTGATGGATGGATTTCAAGCTCCCTCTTCAGAGCGATCGCTCCCGTATCCATTCCTTCATCAATCTTGAATATCGTTATGCCCGTCTTCGTCTCTCCATTTTCTATTGCTCGCTGAATCGGGGCTGCACCTCTATATTTTGGCAGAAGAGAAGCATGGACGTTGAAACAACCGATGGTTGGAAGGTTTATCACACCCGATTTAAGAAGTTTTCCAAATGCGACAACCACAATAATATCTGGAGATAGCTCCGAAAGTTTTTCGAACCCTTCATCTGAATTGATCTTTTCAGGCTGAAAAACTGGTATTCCGTAGTTGGTCGCGACTGTCTTTACAGGGGTGGGTTCTACTTTTTGACCTCTCCCCTTCGGCCTGTCAGGCTGTGAAAAGACTCCTGCCACCTTGTTCCCCGATTCGACAATTTCCTTGAGATGAGCGGCTGCAAATTCGGGAGTTCCCATGAATACGATCTTCATTTATCTGGTGCTTTCCTTAATGATCTGATTCAATTTCGGTTTCAGCATCGCTCTTTTTGACGCAGAAAGATAGTCAACGAATAGTACTCCTTCAAGATGATCGCTCTCGTGCTGCACTATTCTCGCAGGATATTCCGTCAAATCCTCTTCGTGGTGCTGTCCATATTCATCCTGATAATGAATCCGAACCGCGGAGGGCCTGTCGATATCCGCGTAGATTCCAGGTATGCTAAGGCAACCCTCTTCCATCTTGATTATCTCATCACTCTTGGAAAGAATTTCCGGGTTAATGACTACCCTCAATCCGTCTCCAGGATCGTAAACAAAAATCCTTCGTGACACTGCCACTTGCGGTGCCGCAAGACCCACACCGTCCTCAACGTACATTGTCTTGCTTAACTCTTTCACAAACGCTCTGAGATCATCGTCGAAAACTTCGACACTTTCGGAAACATTCCGAAGTATGGGGTTTCCGATATAAATAACTTTCATTCCGACCACCCTTCCGAAATCTCCTTCAATTCATCAAAATACTTCTTATCGGTCATAATGGCGTGGAGAGGTGTTATCGACACGAAGTTGGACTTTACTGCATTGAAATCACAATCAGTAGAACATTCATCTTCAACTACCTCTCCGAATATCCAGTAGTAGTTGTTTCCATAGGGATCCTTTCTCTTTTCGAAATAATCCTTATATCTTCTTCTGCTCTGTCTGGTCACTTTCCAACCCTTCAGCTCCTCGTACTTGATTGAAGGAACATTTATATTGAGAGCCGTGAAGTCCGGCATCTTACTGACATCGTAGATTTTGAGAAAATTAACCATGAATCTAGCCGCGGTTTCGTACTCGGGGTTACTCCAGTCGCTACTAGAAACCGCAATAGACGGAGTGTCAGTTACCGCACCCTCAAGAGCACCTGAAACTGTCCCGGAATAAAGAACATCTATTCCCATATTCTGCCCTTTGTTTACCCCGCTTATCACCAGATCTATCTTCCTATCTGAAATCGCCAGCAGTCCGAGCTTAACGCAATCTGCCGGGGTACCATTGATTGCATAGCCGATGTTTTTATTACCAACTTTTACTTCCTTGGCCCACAACGGAGTTCTGATTGTTATCGCATGTCCAGTCGCGCTTCTTTCAACGTCAGGCGCAACCACAAGGACTTCATGATCTTCAGAAAGCGCTTCGGCGAGCAGAATAATTCCGGGCGACATGATTCCATCATCGTTTGTAACCAGGATATTCAATATTCGTGCCTCCTTTCAACTATTCGAACAAATCATCTTGTATACTTATTTTACATTATGCATCAAAACTTTTCTTTTTCACTCTAGGAGAGAAATATGAATCTTACAGAGCTTATGGAACGCATTCCACATTTGAGAGAAATCCTCAACATCGTTAGGGAAGCCTTCAAAGACTATGATGACCCTGCTCATGATATTTCGCACACTTTCAGGGTAATGGAGAATGCGAGCGAAATAGCTTCTCGGGAGAAGTGTGACCTTCAAAAGGCGATAATAGCCGCACTACTTCATGACATAAAGAGGCCTCACGAAGCTCTTACCGGAGTCGATCATGCTGAATCCGGTGCGGAATATGCTTCAGGACTTCTACCGACAATGGGTTTTGACATTTCGTTTGTCTCGGAAGTCTCAAAGGCTATTAGCTCTCACAGATACTCCGGTGGCTTAACACCTACCAGTCTGACGGGAAAGATCCTCCAGGATGCAGACAGACTAGACGCAATAGGTGCGGTAGCGATAGCAAGAGTCTTTTCCTATTCCGGAAAGACCGGAACTCCTCTTCACTCTCTCCAATTCAGTCCGCGCAGCTCTTATAGCGGCAATTCGCGTAGTTCTATAAATCACTTTCACGAGAAGATACTTAAGATAAGACCGGAGACTTTCTGGACGGAAACTGCAAGAAAAATGGCTGAGGACCGCTACAGTTTCGTTGTGGAATTTGTGCAGAGGTTCCTAGCCGAATGGGGACAAATCTAAACTTCAGTACCTAATCTCGAAGCTCTTGAACGACTTGAAGGGGAGCTCTTCAATTTCTGTCCTTGTGATGCTGGCATAGGATGGACCCCTATCTATTCTTTCAACGAAAGCATCAATTTCTTCATCACATCCGGAACAAAGGATCTCTACACTTCCATCGGGCTCGTTCCTCACAAAACCCGTTACACCTAGAGACGTGGCGGTGTGAAGGGCAAAGTACCTGAAACCAACGCCCTGCACACGCCCAAAGACTCTGATCCTAAGAGTCTTCTTACAGGCCAAGCTCTTCACCTATCAAAACTATCGTATAGCGCCATGGCCTTCTTCTCGAATCGATAATTATTGAGTACATTTCGCATATTCTTTCTTCGCTGCTGCAGTCGGAGCAGAATCCGGTTGTCGCGCAGGGAGTATGCAGGTTCAGCCTCTTTGCATTCATCGGCGCTATCGACTTGATTCTTTTGATACCTGCGTCCAGATCTTCCACGACTTTATTTATTCCGGCAACAAAAATCACCTTTTCAGGCCCAAACGTCACTGCAGCGGCCCTGTTGCCGCTCCCATCCAGCAGAAGAATCTCTCCATTCTCTGTGATAGCATTCGCGCTACAGAGATAATAGTCGGACTCAAATGCCTTGATCATGATCTTTCTTTTCTCTTTATCTTCAGAAACCGAGTCTCTGTCAAGAAATTCATATTTCCCCGATCTCAGCAAATCCATTACTCCCGTTTCCTGAAGCGTCACCGATCCTCCTGAACTGACGGTAGCTCCATCGGGAATCAGTTTATGAACTTCTTCGACTACCATTTCTATATCTGGAAGGTAAATCACCCTCACGGATTTGCTTTCAAAGACTTTTTTGAGTTTCTGTGCCAGTTTTTCATTCTTCCATCGTCTAAGACTGTTCCTCATCACGAACTCCCTTCTTTGAGAGAAATCTGCTTTTATAAGCTCTCCGCAGTAATAGCTCGAGCTCCTTCTAGAACGTAATGATCTCGGCTCCACGCTCCACGTATGTTGCGAGCGGAACGTGGTTCCTCATATCTCCATTCAGAGGAAGACCCTCTTTCTCTACAATCTCAAGGACGCCCATCATTTTCGAACAACCATAGCATACGGCCTTTATGAGGCCCCTTTTCTTCGTTTCGATGTAAATCTCATGAACAGGATCTTTCTCATTTGTAATCTCTTTCATGAGACTGGGAGATTCTCCCTCCATTACGACAGATACGGCAAATCCCTTTTCTGACATGTCAAGAGCATTCAGCAAAGCATGAAGAAAACAGGATTTCTTCCCTTCAAAAGCCAGTATCAGTACTTCATGTGCCATTCATTCACCTCCAAGCAGTTTGTTAAGCTTCATCGCAAAGGCCAGATCGCCCGATACCCTCAAACTCCCAGTCATGAAAGCCGTCAGAGGATTCACAGCTCCTTCAATCAGTCCTTCAAAGGTCGCAAAATCTGTGCGTATTGAGCAATCCGAAGGTCGTTCTTCTTCAAAAACCTCTAGCCTGCCATCGCAGATCTCAACAGTGAATCTCTGTGGATCACCTCCTTCAATAAAGAACGAGTATTTTCCGCTAATCTCCGAAAGCCTCTCAGCTTCCAATCCTTTGATCTTCTCAATAGCTTTCCTGACTGTCATCAGACTACCTCCCTGGCATCACTTTACATACAAAGTCTATCATCTTGTTGTACAATGAGATCGATATTTCCTAGAACTGGAGGCACTGCTTTGAGGAAACGATTCTTTCGCTACTTCGATTCAGTAATCAAAATGGAAGTTGAAAGAGAGGGTAAGAAGAAGTTCGAGACTGGTTCGGTATTGGCGGCGCCTGAAGAAGAACTGGATAGCGCCGCGGCAAATCATCTCTTCCAAGGGTTGAGACTGCATGGGCTAGAAGGATCCTCATCGCAGGACTTCAACGAGATGAAGATTGAAGAAACGACAGATGGGTTCAGTATTACGATCGAACTACATAACGACCAGGCAGTTCTCGGACTTGGACAGACCATCGGACCCCTGAACAAGAGAGGCGGGGTCTATGAGATGTACAACACAGACGAACCGGATCACTCGCCATCAAAAAGAAAGTTATACTCAACCCTTCCAATCTTCTACATTTCCTCTCCCGAGAGGCAGATTGGCTTCTTCCTTGATCATCCAGGCTATTCGAGATTCGACGTAGGTTTCGAGATCAGAGACCGGCTGAAGATTGATGTGGAAGGCAGTGGTTTTGATCTCTTCATGTTTTTCGAGAAACCCGAAGAGATCCTGAGGGATATTTTCAAGCTCACAGGCAATCCCATGTTCTTGCCCATCTGGTCTTTAGGTTATCACCAATCAAGATGGTCCTACGCAGACGAAAAAACTGTTCTGGACATCGCAAAGGAATTCAGAGACCGGAAGATTCCTTGTGATGCTATTTACCTTGATATAGACTACATGGATGAATTTATGGTCTTCACTTGGAACAGCGATCGCTTTCCCGAACCATCCTCGATGATCGATGAACTCTCCAGTATGGGAATGAAAGTTGTCGCGATAGTCGATCCAGGAGTCAAGGCCGTCGATGGATATGACGTATTCGAAGACGGAATCAAAAATGATTCATTCTGCAAGCGGGAAGACGGCAGACTTTTCAGAGCGGCTGTCTGGCCTGGAGAATCGAGCTTTCCCGACTTCCTGAACGCGGCCACGAGAAGTTGGTGGGGAAAGTATTACGATCGCTTATTGAAGAATGGAATAGCTGGATTCTGGAACGACATGAATGAACCTGCAATATTCTACACGCCGGAATCACTAAAAGAACTAAGACTGATGTCTTCTGAACTGGAGGACCGAGGAATAGAAACCGAGTTTCTTTTCGGTAGAATCATGTCGAAGAAAAAGTATTATGACTATGGGAATGATTTCACACAGAGAGATGACAGAGGAATAGTACACCTGCACAGAGAGGTTAGAAACATCTACGGATTCAATATGGCTAGAGCCGCCTACGAAGGTATTAGGAGATACGATCCTGGAAGAAGACCGTTCAACATTACAAGGTCATCTTACCCCGGAATTCAACGATACGCCATCCTGTGGACCGGAGACAATGATAGCCAGTGGGAGCACCTTCTGAGTGAAATAAGGCTGGTGCAATCTATTTCGCTGGCCGGAGTGAGCTTCACCGGTTGCGATGTGGGAGGCTTCGGAGGTGACTGCAGCGGAGAGTTGCTTGTCCGCTGGACACAGTTTGGGGCATTTCTTCCCTTTTTCAGAAATCACAGCGCCATTGGCACTAGAAGACAGGAACCATGGGCCTTCGATGAAGAAGTGGAAAGGCTTGTCAAGAAGGCTATCGATCTCCGTTATTCTTTACTTCCATACCTTTACTCGATTCACAAGCAATCCGTGGATGGTGAGACCACCATGATAAGACCTCTCTCAATAGTCTGGCCCCAAGACAGGGAGACTTACTACGCCGATGACCAGTTCATGTTGGGTCCAGCTATAATGGTAGCACCCGTCTATCAAAGGAATTCGGAGGGAAGACATGTTTACCTACCGGAAGGAGAGTGGCTTGATCTCAACAGTAAGAGTGTTATCGAAGGCGGCCACATTTGGGTGAACGCTCCTTTGAACACGGTTCCTCACTTTCAGAGGCGGGACACCCTACTAGTTACTACAGCCAGTACACAGTACACAGAGAGTGGCTCCTGGGGAGACCTTCATATCACTGGCTTTGTGGAAGAACGAGCCGAATTTGATCTATACGAGGACGATGGCTTCACTTACGCCTATAAAACTGGCGAATACTCAATCAAAAAGCTAGTTGTAACCAACACACATCATGGAATCAAGATCGAGATCCGACCTCAGAAAGGAACCTTTATGTGTAAGGAGAGAGTCTTGTCGTTTGAAATATATAATGAATCGGGGCTTTATGAAGCAGAAATCCGCGATTCTCACGCGGGTTGCGATATTCTAGTAGAGTAGTCTGAATTCAAAGTATGGAAGGGGCTTCATGTTCTGGAGCATGACTCCGATTTTGATTGCTAACGGATATGCTGCATAGAGATAGGCAGTCTCGAATTTGTACAATGCCAATCTCCAGGAAAAACGGCTTCCAATTAGCAGGTCAACTCTTGCTCCTATCCCTTCTTCCGAAAGATGGACGAGATTTAAGAGATTGATTCCTCTCCTGGAAACAGCATACTCCGAAGAAACCGATAGCCCGACAACAATATTGGAGGTATCTCTGAAGTTCCACATTTCAACCGGCACAACAGAAGGATCAGCACCGAAAGTTACTCTTGAGAAGATAGTAGAATCGATGGTGAATCCGCCTTTCTTCCAGTCAAAATCAACGTTTATACTTACATCGACGAGATTCGATGTCGCTGTCTGAGTATCTCTAATATTGATTAGAGTCTCTAGCGAAGCTTGACCACCATAAAGAGCTGAAGAATCTTGAAGAATCGCATTGACCGATCCAGAGACTCGCAGAGGGTATTCAAATCTGGTCCTCCAGCCGAATGAAAGTTTCGGGTTTATTCTGTACTGTCTGTAGGCATCCAAAGAAGCTTGCGGCCTAAGATCCGAAAACGCAACTGAGAGAGCAAAATCGACTGGCGTGTAATCTTCGCTGATGAGTTCGATGTGAAGACCCGGCTGCATCGTTTCGAAATTGAATGAACCTCCAGTAATGAGTTTGTTGTGAAATGTCAGATCGGTGAATAGCACCGATAATCCTTTGTACGGGATCGGTGAAATGAACTTCCAGTTCGCAAAACCATCATACTTCGTCCCCTCTACGGGTTCAGCAGAGTGAAAATCAATCTCGATTGCATCCAGTTCAAAGTCGGCAGGCTTAGCATCTGAGGCCTGGAGAAGTTTGTTGCCATGAAACTGGCCAGCGGCTACTAATCCATCTTTAGTTCTGGCAGGCTCCCTGACATACCTGGCAAAGGAGGCCTGTCCGGACATCTTTCCTCCTGGTGTCAGGAGATAAATACTGCTACCGACACCATTTTGAATGGAAACAAGAAACCCATCAGCCGTCCAGCTGCCGATTGAAAAATCCTCAGTTACCTCAAAGAGGTTTAGATTCTCGTCAATTGAAGAATAAAGCGCCAAATACTTACTTCCAAGAATATTTATCCTGAATGCGACCAGAGTTCCGTCAAGAGAAGCTCTGAGGTTATCAATCTGCATTTCAGCACCTGCAGAAGATTCGAAGATCGGTGTGATCCTTTCATTTCTTAGAGAAAGAATCTCCACTGAAGGAATTCCAAAGTTATTCTTCAGAACAACCAGGCGGTCCTTACCTAGAAAATCAATCCCCAGAAGATGGGCGTGTTTTGTCCTTTCCAGTTTTCCTTCTCTGAAGAAATATAGCCTTGTCTCAGATACTTCTCTTTCGAAAACGAGAAGTGCTATTTCATTTTCGAAAACGGAGAAATCAAGAATCTCCATGGTTGAATTGAGAATTTCGGCCCCTTCCCTGTACAGGGAGTAACATCTCATCTCTCTATCGTAAGCGAGATAGTACAATCCACCTGAATAAGTCTTTGGTCTGAAGTGACTAACAAATTCCCCGATTTTCTGAGAGAATCTATTAATCGTTGGTTCTACAACTTCCATCCACCTGTGAGTCTGAATCTCTATGAATTCTGCCTTCAATTCTTCATAACTCTTTTCATAGACCATTCTGAAAGCGACTTCAACTCCGGCGAATCCAAGAATCCCCGACTTTACTTTGATTAATTCCTGAACGCTTTCAAAGCCATAGGTCTCATATAGGAATGTCAGGAACGCATAGCCATAGTTGTAATACGCCTCTCCCCCGATGCCGCTGTAACCAGACACAACGGTCTCCTCGAGAAAGGAATCTTCTTTGTCAAGTTGATCCCAAAGAAAAGGCAAGCGTCTGTAATCGTACTCATAAAGGTCTCCAATAAGCTCGCTACCTAGCTGGGCAAAGCCTTCGGTGAACCACATGGGCTGAAGGGCGTTCGGAAGGTAAAGCCTTGAGAAATAATTCCTCAGAAAGTTTCCCACTGGAGTTGTTGCGGTCATCTGAAATAGATGACTGAGTTCGTGAGTGATTACTTCCTCCAACCAGAAGCCGTCATTTCTGTAGGGATAGTCGAGACCGATCGTCATTATGTAGATTGATTCCATGATTGGATTTGCCAGACCGTTTGACCGATCTTCGTAGCCACCAATCAATATGGAGATCTTGCCTCTGAAAGGGTTACCGAACAATTCGGTCAAGCCAAGGAAGGTGTTTTCTGCAATCTCTTCAATTCTTGAAATCGAGCCGGCCACTTCGTCGTGGTAAATATAAACAAAGTGCTCTGATTCATGCTTCAACCAATCCAGATCTCTGAATGAGTATCCACTGACGATGACCGAAAACAACAGAATAGAAAACAGAATATGCCTTCTGAACAAAACAACACCGCCTTCTTGAAAGGAGATCACTACTATTATAGACTATGCAAAGGCGACAAAGCCCTAAGGTTGCCGGTTACTTCATCGCAGTGCTATTATTGGTTGAGGTGCTTTATGGCAGAGATAGAAAGAGATAGGCTCTTGGCATATTTTGCAGGAATCGGTTCTTCAGTTATCTTTGGTCTTTCCTTTCTATTTACGAAGAACGCTCTTGAATACACAAATCCCATGTACTTTCTTTCGTACAGGTTCTCCGTTGCCTTTCTTACTATTTCATTGCTTAGATTGTCTGGTATCATCAGAATCAGGCCCTATAGAGCAGTTTTCAAAGACCTGCTTCTTCTCAGCCTTGTTCAACCAGTCATGTACTTCATCTTCGAAAATGTTGGGGTCTCTTTGTCGACTTCATCGGAAGCTGGAATTCTCCTTTCGACAATTCCTATCTTCGTCCTGATCTTCGCCAGGATATTCCTTAAAGAGAGACTTGCCGCCCCACAGATAATCTCGGTCTTGACTGCGCTGTTTGGCATAACCTTGATCACCGCCGGAAAGGGTATTTCCGCAGGAAGCAGTCCCCTGGGGCCTGTCATTTTAATAGGCAGCACAATCTCGGCAGCCTTCTATAACATTCTCTCGCGAAAAGCCTCGGTGAAGTTCAGATCGTGGGAGATCACATATCATATGATGACGATGGGGTTCATCTCTTTCACCGTGATTGCAGCTATACTGTCTTTGTCGAGAGGAGAGTTTTTGTTCTATATCACTGGAATCACCCAACCGCGTGTCGCCATTGCTGCGCTTTACCTCGGTACATTATCGTCGGTTGGAGCCTTCTTTCTTATAAACTTCATGTTGTCCAAACTCCAAGCTTCGCGTTCAACTGTATTTGTTTACCTGTCAACTGTTGTGTCCCTTCTGGCCGGTGTTGTCTTCAGGGGCGAAAGGTTTGGTTCAATTCAGATTCTTGGAGTAGCTCTCATTCTCTTCGGAGTTTGGGGTGCAAACGCCTTGACCAGGAGAAGAATCAAGGAGGAGTTGAAATGATGAAGAGAATGATGGTCTTGATATTCATCTCGGCAATAGTGATAACTCACGGAGTTTCATTCATTACCACATCGGAGTCTACGCCTTCGGTAGTGATTCTTGAGAAATCATCTGAGCTGGAAATGTCGCGGCTAGAAAACAACTGGTGGAGAACCGAAACGACTCTTGAACCGGGCATGTATCACTACTATTTCTCTACGGAAGAATCCACTCTCACAGCCGAAAGCGATCGTGGCAATCAAAGCGAAGGTGAGAACAGACTTTTTCTTCTGTTCGTCGAGGACTTCGGGGAGCTTCAGAATTCTGTCATTCATGATTTTGGAAATAGGGATTATTTCAACCCGGTAAATGAAAAGGAGTTTTACTTCGCTGTTTCACTGCCCTCAGGTGAAACTTATGAAGTGCAGTTGGTAATCGATGACAAAGAGTACCCACTCGAATATCTCCGTGATTTCGGCAACCAAAGCTTCTATCGAAGCGAAAGAATTGAGGTCGAAATACTTGAATACTACTTCAAGATTGGAACAGGAAAGGACTTAGTTATCCTCGATTCTCTTGGACTATGTCGAGAGCCTCGTGCTTTCTTCAGTTTTTCCAAAGAGAGACTTCCTATCTCCTACTTCGAACTACCTGAATGGTCTAAAGGAGTGCTCTACTATCAGATATTTCCCGAGAGATTCGCAAACGGAGATCCCAGTAACGACCCCAACGGATCCCAGTCCTGGGATGTTGACCCCGCCTATGCGAACCTGGGGGGTGACGGTTTTTTTGGCGGAGACCTCAAAGGAATCATCGATCACTTCGATCATATTCTTGAACTGGGGGTAGAGGCCATCTATCTGAATCCCATTTTCGAGAGTCCTTCAAGCCACAAGTACGATACTGAAGACTACCTTAAGATCGATGATAATTTCGGCAACGACTATGTTTTCGAGGAATTCATTTCACTGGCAGAAGATTCTGGTATCAAGTTGATTCTCGATGGAGTTTTTAATCATACCGGCTACGACTTCTTCGCATTCAAAGATCTCCGTGAAAGAGAGGAAACTTCCCCCTACAAGGACTGGTATTTTGTCAAACGCTTTCCAATAAGGAAGATCCAGGATAGGGCAATGACATATGTGGGATGGAACGGCTACGCATACATGCCTAAGGTAAACAGCCTCAACGAAGGCTGGCAGGCTTACGTGGAAAGACTTGTGCGCAAGTACAATCTTGAAGGAATTGGTGGCTGGCGCCTCGATGTCGCTACAGAAGTCGACCCTCTCTTCTGGAGCGGCTTTTTCAGACCACTCGTAAAGAGCCTTGAGAAGGACATGATTCTTGTCGCAGAGTTCTGGGGCGATGCAAGATCTCTTCTGAGGGGTAAGACCTTCGATTCGGCAATGAATTATCCTTTCAAGGAAGCTGTGATCGAGTATGTATTCAGAGCGGGAAACTCCGCTGCAAAGTTCGCAGCCATGACTAATCTGTATCTGAACGCTTATCCACCTCAGACGCTGCATTCTCTATGGAACATTCTAGACAGCCACGATACCGAGAGAATTCTTACCCTTGCCTTCAATCAGGTTGATCTTCTGAAGATAGCAGTGGCGATTCAGATGACTTTCATCGGAAGCCCTGTTATTTACTACGGAGATGAAGTTGGAATGAAGGGCGGAAAGGATCCCGAAAACAGGGCTCCCATGCTTTGGGATGAGGAGAAATGGAATTGGGAGATCTACGACTTCTACAAAACCCTTATTGATCTTAGAAGAGCTCATGAATCGATTAGAGATGGAGAATATGAAGTATTGACGGCTGAAGGACCGGTTTTCTCATTCAGGAGATGGAAAGACTATGACGAAGTGATCGTTGTGATTAACCCTTCAAGGGAAAATGCCTTTTTCAACCCTGAATTCGAAGGAGAATTCTGCGAATACCTTTCTGGAAGAAACATTTCTTTATACGAAAACACGGCCGAGATCCCACCGTTGACCGTCTGGATTCTAGTACAGGAGGATTGAAACCTCACCTCCGGAACAGAAATCAGCTACCGAAAACAGTGTTGCATGAATGATGATAGTGCAATAAGCACTGTTCAATCTTATGAAGGTTCAGACCGGGTCCATTATGTGGTGGATCTCCTCTTTTGTATCCAGATGCTTCTACAAGGAAGCTCAACTTCATCGACAGAAGGCACCACACCGGACCAATCCCGATACATTTCCTTTAGTTTTATCGAATGCCTCGGTGTATCAGTAAGATTCACAAATGAAATCACGTTACTTTGAGATGCCTTTCTCGTGCAGGCCGCAAAAACCCCATTCATACCGTCAAGGAATACCCTTGGTTCTCCCCCTCTAAGCGATATCGCTTCTCTTAGCAGCTCTATTCCATTTTTGTCTACTCGCGCCATATCATCGCTATTGAGCATCATTCCGTCAAGCAATCCCACCGACAGAGCAAAGATTCTCTTTTCATCTTCGGTGAGGTCGCAGTCTCTGAGGATTATCGTATCAGGATCGTTGAGCCACAGTCTTCGGTGCATGAAAGATCTTGTGTATGCGTTCCTCAAGCAGAATCTTGCGCTGGGAACCCCGATATCCATGGGTTCACCGTTCCAATGAGGCGCAGTATCTGATCCTATCCTCATTCCGTCGACAAAACCAACTGAAGGGAGGAGCGGCGCCCCACAACCAAGAATGAAGCAATCCTCTCCAGCAGCGTCTCTGATCATCCGCATGCCTTTTATGTAGGCTTCGACGGGACTAACGCTTTCATCAAACCTCCTTCCCGGGATGGCACCCGCGAAGAGGAAATCTATCTTCAAGTAATCAAAGCCAGAATCTCTAATCGACTTTATCAAGTTTTTTAGATAAGTCAAGGCTTCGGGGTTCGTGCTGTCAAGTGCGAATATCCGTTTCCCCCAGTTTCTGTAAGCGACTTTGGGGCTTTCATCATCGTTTCTAACAAACCAATTTCTGTGCTCATTGAACAGTCTGGAAGTCTCAGAAGCGGAAAAGGGCGCTATCCAAAGTCCTGCCATGAACCCTTCTCTCTTGATTTCCGACGCAATTTCCTTCAATTCGGGAAACTTGGAGTTGGTTTGAAGCCAATCACCTATGTCTTCTTGATAGCCGTCATCCAGTTGAACAAGCCTGTAATCTATCTTCTCGCGCTCTCTGATTTCTGCAAGGAGTCTCACATTCTTAGACAGCTCCTCGAAAGTGATCTCTGTGAAATAGTGGTACCAGCTGCACCATCCGATCCCTTCAAACTCTCTGAATTCTACTGAGTTCTTCTTATTTATCAAGTCTGCATACTCTTCAAGCATTTCCCAGAGAGTGTTACTGCCATATATGGCCATTGTCTCCAGTTCAATCGATTCCCCAGGCAGTAATCTGGTCCCAAAGAGATCTGCAACACCCTTTATGCTTGAAGATTCATCGTTCCATAGGAAGTACTGATGAGAAAATTCATTGGAGACGAAACCCACAAGGAGTTCATCGGTTGCGATGAAGTAATCGCTGGGTCTAAATCCCTCTCTCAAGATTTCCGGAATAGGGGTAGCTGCAAGAAGGCTGATCCCCTGTGAATCGGCAAATTGAACGAAAGGCTCCACAACTGGTTGTTCCCAGTAGGCTTTGAAGGGAAACCAGGACTGCCAGTTGTTATAGTAAACAGGTTCACTGACGTCTTGAATTTCAATCAGATCTACCTTCCCAACTCTTTGTGGAGTATCGCTCACGTTTCGAATCGTAACTTGAACAAGAACACCAGATGAATCGGGAAGACTGGAGAACGCGTAGGCGACGCTCAGGTCTTCCTTCTCTATCTTGAACTCTCTCCCACCGGCAAGTATCAACTCTTTAATGCTCTCAACTCTTATTTTAAGCACTTAGATCACCTCACAACTTTGCTTTCAATTATAGGCTAGTGCAAAAATAAGTTGAATCATAGTCTCACCATTGGTACCAGTGGGAAGGCCGTTTACGCTATCAATTGTGATTGTCTGTTTTTGATGCTCCCCCAGACGCTCAATTTCTAGCATTTTCATGCCGCATCTTCTTTCACAAAGGAGAACCGAGTATATGGCTAACAGGTTTCAGATTTCCTTCAACACACTGTCCAGATCTGCAAGAAGGTCCTCAATGTTCTCAATGCCTACAGAGAGTCTTACTCCTCCTTCAGAAAGTCCTACCTCACATAACTGCTCGCTTGTGAATGAAGAATGACTTGTAAGAACCGGAATCGTTGCTAGAGACTCGACTCCGGCTAAACTTGTAGCTTCAAGAAAGAGCTCGCTCTTCCTTATAAACTCCTTTGCCGTCTTTAGATCCTTCACTTCGAGATAAACGACACCTCCGAACCCCTTGCAGTCGGCGAAACAGTTTGGGACGGCACTTTTTAAAGATGGGTGAGAAACCAGACTAACCTTCGGACTCTTTGAAAGAAAAAGAGCTATCTCTTTTGCATTATTGTTGTGCAGTTCCATCCGGAGTCCAAGTGTCTTGACTCCTCGGCATACAAGAAAAGCTTCGAAAGGAGCCCCGTTTGTGCCCAGCTTGATCATTTTCTTCCTTGCACGTGTTTCCAGCTCTCTGTTTCTGAAAGCTGCAAATCCAGCAATAACATCTGAATGACCGTTCACGTATTTCGAGAGGCTTTGGACATCGATGTCTGCTCCGTACTCAAGGGGTCTGAAATTGTAAGGTGACAAGAAGGTATTATCTACTACAAGTAGAGCTCTACTCCTGCTTGTAATGTGTGATATTCTCTGGATATCGGAGAGAATCAAATTAGGATTTGTCATGGATTCAACATAGACAATTCCAGTATTATCGTCAACCAGACTTTCAAGACCTTCAAGCCGGGACTGGTCGAATCGCCTTATTTCCACACCCATATCCGGCAGGTCTCCAAGAAGGCTCTGTGTACCACCGTAGATATTCCTAGAAATTACCAAATTCATTCCCGATCTCAAAAAAGTGAGAAAGATTGTAGTTATCGCTCCCATTCCCGAGGAAAAGAAGATTCCTCCAGCTCCTCCAAAGAGGTCTGAAAGCTTTCTTTCTACAACACCTATTGAAGGATTTCCAACCCTTGTATAAAAAGTCTCTGAGTTTTCGCTCGCATACTTTTCATCGTCGACCACGAAGTTAGATGTTTGAAAGATTGGAGTCGACACCGCGTCAAAAATCTTTCTCTCTTCTCCGATGTGAACCGCTCTAGTATTGAATCCGCTCATCTGTCTATCAGCTTTCCTCTAACAAGGAATCAACAGCTACTACTCTCTTTTCTACTGCAGAAACCAGCCCAGCCTCGATGGTGGCAAGATCCAAGAGGGCTTCTCCAACCGTGCCAAGAGAGTTCTTCTCACCTTCAACTACATTATAGAAGTCCCTGAATTCTTCAATGAAACCATCCGTCTTGTTTACAAAGATTTTTTCACGATCAGCGGCGAAGATTTCGATAGTTGCTCCGTCCTTATCAACAAGCATAAGCCCGTCTGTCCCGACTATTTCGAACCTGTTGAGGGGAGAGGCAGCACCGTAAACAACAGAGTAGTTTCCGATTACTCCATTTTCAAGAGTCATGTTGAAGACTACGCAGTTTTCTGCACCAAGATAGTCAAGACTTTTCTTTGTGAATCCGCTAACTTCTTCTACGTCGCCGAGAGTTTTTCTTAAGGCTGCTACATCGTGAACACCACCATCAGAAATAAAACCCCCGACGTGTTCTGGCGTCTGTCTCCACTTGGTCTGTACATATTTGTTATCCTGTCCAAAATCAACCCATTTAAGCCAGCTGAAAGCAAGGGGTATTCCTATCCTGCCTTCTTTCAGCAGTTCGGTAGCTTTCTCATAGACTTCTATGTGTCTGTAGTTTTCGGCTATGTAGACGGGAGAACTGCCGGGAAGCCTCAACAAAGGCACTGCTTCCTTGACAGAGGCCGCAACCGGTTTTTCGCAGATTACCGGCTTATTAGCTCTTCTTGCAGCTATAATCATCTTCGGATTCAGGGAAATCGGAACTGCCAAAACAACAGCATCGACCGAGTCTGAAGAGAGCATCTCTTCATAAGAATCAAAGACCCTTACGTCGCCACCAACTATCCCGGCGAACTCCTCAGCCTTCTTTCTAGTTCTGCTGTTGACGGCAACAACTGCGAATAACTCACTGAGCTTTCTCAGTGCCGGAAGATGGAGTTCCCTTGAGGCTATACCGGCCCCAACCACACCTAAATTAATTTTCATACGAATCCTCTCCTTCGGTAATTCAACTTAAGATGCAAGAGATCCGAGGGATTTGTTGACCCCAAGATTACACTATAGGCTGAAAGAGGAATCAACTTCTCTTGCCCCATCTGATGTCCTCACTTCGTATGAGTCTAAATCTATCCCGAATCTCTCTTTATATCTGGTCTTGATCACTTCAACAATCTTTTTCTCTTCTTCTTTTTCGCACAGGGAAAGTACCGACCCCCCGAATCCTGCCCCTATCATTCTCGCACCTGAGACGCCCTTCATTTCTCTTAGTGTATTGACAATGAAGTCGGTTTCATCGCAGCTTACTTCGTAGTCAAGAGCGAGGGATTCGTGAGACTGAATTAGAAGCCTACCAAGGTTCTCGAAATTTGAGTTGGACATAATTTTTACTGACTCCAGGACTCTCATGTTTTCCGAAACTACGTGCAACGCACGCCGGTAGTACAGCTCACCCAATCTGCTCCTATTTGGAAAGAGATCTACCATGGAGACATCGCGATAGCTGCTCTTTCCAAGAATTTCAAGAGCCTTTCTCGCTTCCTCTCTTCTTGTGTTGTAGCCTCCTTTAGAAAGAGAATGATGGACTTTGGAATCAAAAACGAGAAACGTATAATCTCCAAGTTCTAGCGGTACATATTCGTAGCGCATCTCAAGGGTATCAAGGAATATGGCCTTGTCCTTCTTGCCCATTACAGCCGCAAACTGGTCCATGACTCCGCACTTGACTCCGACAAACTCATTTTCAGCCTTTCGAGCATAATCATAGAGCTCAGTCTCATCGAGCTTCAAATTGAAAGACGAGTTCAGTGCAACAATCATGGCTACTTCAACTGCGGCCGAACTTGAAAGACCTGCTCCTTCTGGGAGATTGGAGTTAATCTCAATGCTCATACCACCAAACTCTGTGCCAAGCTCATCCTTAAGAACCCACAAGACCCCTTTCAGATAATCGCTCCAGTCACCGGTCTTTTGGATCTTTGATTCATCAAATGAGACTGGTTCCCTTCCCATCGAGCTCAGTGATATCTTACTACCACTTGTCTTCTCGACCGATAGAAGGACGTATTTGTCAATCGCAACGGGTAAAACAAATCCTTCATTGTAATCGGTGTGCTCACCTATGACGTTAATCCTACCAGGTGCAACAAAATACCTCTTCAAAACAACACCTCCAACATTGTACATATATGCTGTCTGTCCTTATTGAGAGGATAGCACCGCCAGAACAAAAAAACAAAGCGGGCCATGGCCCGCCAGATAGTTTCTAGGCTCTTTACTAGTGAATTCCCAGAAGATTGTCTATCTTGCTCTTGTCGAATCCAACAATGACCTGACTACCTATTGTTATGACTGGGACACCCATCTGCCCGCTTTTCTTCACCATTTCCTCTGCCTTGGCTTTGTCCTTACTCACATCGAAATCTTTGAAAGGAATCCCGTTAGTCTTGAAATAATCTTTCGCTCTCTTGCACCAGGGACAGGATGGGGTAGAATATACAATAACCTTTGCGTTCATACTTTTACACCTCCGGTTACCCCCATGGGGTATTTAATTACATTATAGAACGCCCTCTTTTTTGTGTCAACCCCGCTTCGGCACTGGCTTCATTCCTGGCTTCAGTTGAGAAAGATCGGAGAAAGTGATTATGGTTTCACCTTGTTAAGAAGAATTTCAAGCTTCTGCAACTGGCGGAGCAGAGTGAGTTGTTGCTCTGTCACCCTCTTTCTGTTGGCGATCAGATTCTGCAGATGACCTAGGGCCACCAATTTTGCTAGGTCGTCGTTGCTAAGCGACTGCTTAGAGAGAAGCTCTTTCTCAGATTTTTTCCATTCCATATAGAAAAGTCTCCCTGATGGAGTCCACCTTGCGAAAATTTTCTTCGGAACAACTAGCAGAAGCCACCCAAGACACCAATCGGCATAAAGTACAATCGAAATTACCAGTGATTCATCAGGAAAAGACAGGTACACCTGCCAGTTTCCAAAAACAAATTTGAGTATCACAGACCAGATTATCAAGTAGAAAACCGAAAAAACAGACATAACGGTAGAACCCAGATACTCATAGAACCTTCCAGACTTAACAATACGCATTGCATGCTTCTGCCAGAAAACGTATTGCTCTTTGAACTCGTCAAGAGAGAAGTTGTCCTTCTCTGCATCAGGAACTTCCACTGAACCGTCGTTGTTTCTTCGAAGTGATTTCAGCGTCTGTAAGGCCCACTGCTGTTGAGTCGGGATCCCATTGTTACCGGCACCAACGGATATCGAATTCTCCCCAAGGGTGATCTCTCCGCTGTTATGCATCTCAAGAACTGTTGCTAGAAATCCATTGTTATCCACTTCCTGGAAAGGGTTTTTGATTACTGCGTTAAGAAGATATCCTGGCACATCGTAAATCCGATAGCCGATTTCGGACTTCACCTGAGGCTCTACGCCAAAGAGAATAAACGTGAAAAACAATACGAAAAAGGGCACCGCGATTTGAAATCCTATCAAGCCAGACAAGAATGCCTGCTGGAACATAGCGATTTCGTGTTCTTTACGAATCGAACTCTTGCTTATCGTTGTGCTCACGGCATTTGACATAGTATTTGCGATACTCTTTGAAAACGAGACTTTCATCTCACCAGAAGCATTCGAAAGTACCGATTTCATCTGGAGTTTCACGGAATTTCCGACTATCTCTACGCTGGCTTCTTTGTATGGTCTCACTGAAATATCACTCTTGGTTATCCTGGTGGCAATCGATTCGGGGAGTTCTATTGAGAGAGTAATGTCTCTAGTCATGGCATCCGAGTTTGGTTCCCAAAACCTGTAACTCAAGACCGCTATATCTGACCCAATTTCGACGACACCGGAAATAATATATTCAGTAGTCATTGTGAATCCGCTGACTTCCTCTTCAAGGAAAATCCTAGCATCAAAGCCTCCGGGAGAGGAGGAGATCTCTCTAACGACCCCAACCTCCTGCGAAACATCGATAGAATACGAGTTCAAGACGGAAGGATACGATAAGTGAAGTCTCTTTGATGCTGTGCGGTTATTGCGAGAGAGCGAGTAGACTGAAAGTTCTTCGACGTGAAGATCACCCTGTTCGTCGAGTTTTGCATTTATCTCGACTGAATCGATCTTATATGGAGCCGATTCTCTCCAGAAACCATTGCCGAGCGCGATAAACATGAAGAAGCCGCTGACCATCATGAATATTATAAAGAAATACTTTCTTTCGAATTTCCTTTTCATTTCATCTCACCCTTTGTATTATACTCTGCTTATGAAAACTATCTAGAAAATGGAGGAAGAGATGCTTAAATGCAAACGGCTCTTCGTTTCGGATATGGATGGAACATTCTACCTGGGAAACACTCTTCTGCCGGGTAGTCTTGACTTCGCCATGGCTGTTCACCGCCTTGGCGCAAGACTGGTATTTCTGACGAACAATTCATCGTGCACACCTGAAGAATATATCAGAAAACTAGAAAAAATGGGTGTGGACAGAAAACTCTTCGAAGTCTACACCTCGGGAGAAGCAACAATTAGTTTTCTCAAGAGAGACTTTCCCAAAGAGAAAGCATTTCTTCTCTCAACTCCGTCTGTGAGAGAAATGTTCGAAAAGGGCGGAGTAATGCTGGATGATTTTGATCCCGAAGTGCTGGTACTTGCATTCGACACATCGATTACTTATGAAAAAATCCGAAGGGCAGCGCTTCTAATTAGACAGGGTATTCCTTATGTTGCCAGTCACCCGGACATCAACTGCCCGACTGAAGAGGGTCCCATACCCGATGTCGGAAGCTTGATAAGTCTCTTTGAAACCTCAACAGGCCGTAGGCCGGATCACATAATAGGAAAGCCCGACCCCACGATTTTGAAGATGGTAATGGAGGATTTCGATTGCAGTCAGGAAGAAACTGTCGTGATAGGAGACCGATTATATACCGATATTGAATGTGGTCTCAAGGCGGGGGTAGATACTTTCCTTGTTCTGTCCGGGGAAACCACGAGAGACATGATTCCGGACAGACATAGTTACAAAGTCGTAGAAAACGTGGGATCTCTGGCAAAGAAGATTAGAGATCACGATACTGTATAATTGCCATAAGTTGGAGGTGATTCAATGGTCATCCTTTTCGTTGTAATTGGAATTCTTGTTGTCTTAGCTCTTTGGCTCATCGGTGTATACAACAATTTAGTAACCCTTAAGAAGAGAGTCGAGAATGCCTGGTCGCAGATCGATGTTCAGCTCAAGAGAAGACACGATCTGATTCCCAACCTGGTCAATTCGGTGAAGGGCTACATGAAGTTCGAGCAGGAAACCCTGGACAAAGTAATTCAGGCAAGAGCAAAGGCCGTGTCCGCTCAAGGAGTTGGAGATAAGATCAAGGCTGAGCAGGAACTCGGCGGTGCGCTTGGTAGACTGCTTGCCATAGCCGAAAACTACCCTGATCTTAAGGCGAACACTAACGTCTCACAATTGATGGAAGAACTAACTACTACGGAGAACAAAATCTCTTACGCAAGACAGTTCTTCAATGATTCTGCTACCAAGTTCAATACAAAGATCGAGATCTTCCCTAATAACGTCATCGTTGGTTTCTTTGGGGGCAAGTTCGAATCCTTCCCGCTCTTTGAAGTCACAGAAGCCGAAAGAGGAACTCCCAACGTAGATCTCAATTTCTGAGGACAATGTCTTTTACTGTAGATTTCTACGAGGAAAGCAGAAAGAACGTAAGGAAGACCGTCATCCTTGTGATGGTCTTCCTTGTAATGATGATTGCATTTGGCCTGATTATTGATCTGGTGTTCGGAATACTACCCATATTTACCTTGGTTTTCTTGGCCATAGCATCTATACAGACCTTAGTATCCCTGACTTCAGGAAAGGAGATCGTCCTCAGATCAGTCAAAGCTCGCGAACTCAAAGCGAACGACCCCGAGGAGCGGCAGCTCAAGAACATAGTAGATGAACTGTCGATCGCCGCAGGAATGGGAAAACCTCCCGAAGTGTACGTAATCGATGACGATTCCGTGATCAACGCCTTTGCCACTGGAAGGAAGCAGGAGGATTCAGTTATTTGTGTGACTAGCGGACTTCTGAAGAACCTCGATCGTGAAGAAACTTCCGGAGTGATCGGGCATGAGCTGAGTCACATAGTCAACAGAGATATTCTTCTCATGACGCTTATTTCCGCACTACTGGGGGCCGTTGTGATAGTTCAGCTCCTTGCATTCAGGGCCCTGATCACCTATCTCAGATTTGGCGCAATTGGTGCTGCTACGAGATCGAGACGCTCCTCCAAGAAAAACGATAATTCTGTTCTTGCAATAATCGCCTTCCTGGCGGCAGTTGCTGGATTGGGTGCGCTTTTTTCATTTATTGGCAGGCTCTCTCTGCTAGCCGTTTCTAGAACAAGAGAGTACTTCGCCGACGCGCGCGCAGTGGAGTTGACAAGGAATCCTTCGGGCCTTGCCAATGCCTTGAGGAAAATCGTTACCTCTTCGGCGAAACTTCAGACAGCCAACGTTGCCACAGCCCATCTATTCATCTCCGATCCTCTAAAGAGAGGCATAAACAACAGGACTTCATTCTTTGCATCCCTTTGGAGCACTCATCCACCAATAGCGATGAGAATTTCGATTCTTGAAAACAAGACTCTGACGGAAATTGAGGCAGAGCTGTCCGATTACATATGATTTTCTTTTCCTTTTAAGTGAATTCACCCTGAGAAGCGAGTAGAGGAAACGAACCTGTAACTTGACAATGGAAAGGGGTACTGGTAGTATAGGAATTGCTGACGCGAAGTTAGCGTTAGCGAGAAGGTCGAGCGAGGAAGAAGGGTCATTGAAAAATGGATAGCAATCCAGCGAGTTTCAAAAAAATGAGTCATGGATGGAGGGTTTGATCCTGGCTCAGGGTGAACGCTGGCGGCGTGCTTGACACATGCAAGTCG